>Ga0157366_1000007_pt1 | contig 149615 bp, 133 predicted proteins | sample AttbisABBM1_FD_113149 | JGI IMG/M metagenome (GOLD analysis project Ga0157366, IMG submission 113149) | Fungus gardens microbial communities from leaf cutter ant in Botucatu, State of São Paulo, Brazil - Atta bisphaerica ABBM1 | ecosystem: Host-associated > Fungi > Mycelium > Unclassified ...
GCCAGCTGCGCCTGCGACCGTCGCGGCCAGGACTACTGTTCCGACGCCCCCCGTGGCCAGCGTGAACGCCGCACCGGCAATGGCCCCGCCTATCAGACCGAGCACCAGCCAGCCTTTAGAGGCGGAGTGTTCTATGCCGTCCCCCACGCGTGCAGCGGAAAAAGCTTCAGCGGCACCACTCATTTTTCATTTATCCGCTGGCGGAGGTGAGCCTCAACGACTTCAGTGGTATCAAGGCCGTCAATACCCCGGACAGTTCTGGCCAGAAGCAAACTTGATATCAGTCCAGGTCTCCTGGCACCTGCCATCTCCCACAGCGCAAAGCGGCCAGCATGCTCGCCATCAGGTATCGGAGACAACATTAGTGGTTCACCGACAGCGTCAAAGAACAGATAGTTGCCGTTCCTGGCCCGGCTGAGATCAATCGATGAGTAGAGGTCAGAAATTGAAGGGAATACGCTCAACTCACGACTGTCACGGTCAAAACTGAAGAAGAGTTCCTGACTGTCGGCGGGGATCTGGCTCCCCCTTGCGGTAGAATCTGGTGCATCGTCCGGAAAGGTAATGCTGTCGGTGATGTTGTCATAGATCCGGCTATAGTAATCGTCAAATGCATCCGGGCAGGTGCCAATGAAGCAGAGCAGTTTTTTCCCCGTACTATTTTCAGATGTCAGTACCACCCTCTGCTTTTGAAAGATGATTCTTTCGCCGGATTTAAAACTGTAGAACAGTTCCAGTGCCTGCCTGCTATTGAGTTCAGTGAGCCTGGCATGATTGAGTGAGAGATCCTGCAAAGTCGCCTGCAGTTCGGAAGACAGCCTCTGAGATACTGACTGAAGCGTGTCTTCTGCAGCAGCCGTTGCACGTGAAATCACGAAGGTAAATTCATGGGCATTCGTATAGCTGAGTGTAAAAAGGTTCATGGTACGATCGCGAAATACGTCAGGCACCGTAATGTTGCAGTCCTGCAGGGTATATTCAGACATGTAAAGCTTCTCCGGTCCGTGAGTCCGGACCAGAATATCAACGTTAGTAAAATGATCCCTAGATGATTCTGATTTAAATTTGATCTAATTTAAAGGTGTTCTTTACACCTTCTGACCTGCTATCTGATAATTCACACAGAAGGCTGTTATCAATGTCCGCTTTTCGCTCTTAGTGGACATTGGCCTGCACAACGTCCTATTTGTGCCATAAGCGGAAGTTGCTACCTGATGCTATGTATATCTAAAGAAATATGTGGTGACCATGTTTATGTTATCGGCTAGTCGTCCGATATATAAGCTAAAGATGCGAAGTGCGATAAAGGATGATGCATGAGGGAACTGACTGAATTAATTGATCAGCAAAGCTCTGGCTGGCTTATGGTGCAGCAATGGTTGAAAGAAGCGAGCAATCACTATGAAGTGCTTCCCTGTAATCCGACTCTCGCAAGATCTGCGTTACATCAGCTTCAGGTAACAACGCTCTCCCCGCTTGGCGCTGTGGTTTACGAAACGGGAGGCATCCTGGTTGATAATGGCTGGTTGCGGGTTCTAGGCTCCGGTCATCCCAGGCTGTCGCGAGCTCCTGCTTCCTGGACGCGATCGGTAACAACAGGCCAGACATTACAGGCGCTCTTAGTTGCTGATGATGTATCGGGGGGCTTTTTTGCACTTAACGGTGGTGAATTCGGTGAAGATCGAGGCGGTGTATATTATCTCGCACCGGACTCTCTGGAATGGGAAAGCCTTGATATCAACTATTCAGGTTTTCTGCTCTGGGTTCTCTGTGGCAATTTGGATCGATTCTATCAAAGCGTACGCTGGACAGGCTGGCGTGAAGAAACATCTGGAATAAAGGGGGACGCGGTTTACTCCTTTTATCCTTTCCTATGGACCGAGCCACAATTGCCTGTAGAGCAGCGTTCACGAGCTGTTGTGTCTGTTGAGGAGCACTGGTCATTTTGCATGAATTTACAACATCAATTAAACAATATGCGCAGCGACTGACCTCCTTCGTGTAGATTAAGACACCAGGATATAAGTAATACTCTGAACATTTTAAGTGCAATAGCTAACCTCCGCTTCTCGCTCATAGCAGACATGCTGGTCCAATGGCTGCTGCCTGCCAAAAGCGGAGCTTTATAAGAGCTGTAGAAGGTCAACGACCACGATGCTTCTCTAATCGAATAAAAGCGCCATCAAATGTTGTCTTATTACCCCAGCCGAGTTGCATGTAGGATTTGGCCGCACGGCTGTTTTTATCTGTTTCCAGCCAGGCAAATACTTACCCTTTAAAAGCCTGAGGGGTTTTATTATAATATTTAAGAAAAGCTCTCCTCATTCTTGATGAATTACCAAAACCGCAGTGCTTTGCTACTTTCTCGACAGAAAGGCCTGAGTTTTCCAGCATAGCTTTTGCTGAATCTAACCGAATTCTTTCAACTAATTTCGCAATTGTTGTGTCTGTTTCTTTAATAAAAAGCCTGCTGAGCTGTCTTGGGCTAAGACATGCTATTTCAGCAAGAGTTTCGATTCGTAAATCCTGATTTAAATGCGCATGAATATAATTTAAAACTTTTTTAATTTTCGACGACTCAGCTTCTAAATGTAAAAGAGGGGAAAATTGCGTTTGTCCCCCTGTGCGCCGTTGTGCTACAACAAGTTCCTGAGCTACCTGTAATGACACAGCAAAGCCAAGTTGATCTTCAATTATTGCAAGTGCGAGATCGATACCGCTGGATATTCCAGCTGATGTCCAGACACTTCCATCTTTTACAAATAAGTCATCAGTATTTAGCGTAACCTCAGGATATAATTTTTTAAAAGCATGCTTGTGTTTCCAATGTGTAGTGACTTTTTTACCATTCAGCAATCCTAGCTCAGCGAGAACAAAGGCCCCCGTGCAGATACTGCCATATTGTTTACTGTTCAGGCATGCAGTTCTGAGTGCCGTACCTTCACGGCTGTCTTTCAGAATACTTCTACTACCTTTTCCTCCAACAATCAAAAGTAAATCGAATTTTTCAGCTGGATCAAGCCTTTGAGATTCAACAGAAAATCCTGCTGTGCAATTAATCATACCTCCCTTGTGAGAACATACTTGTGGCTTATAAAAAACAGGATGGCCTGTGAATTTTACCATCTGAAAAGCAGCTAAAGGCCCACTTAGATCAAGCAGTTGAAAATCATCAAATATGTAAAAGCCAATGTTCATGATGTCCTTTTTTGAATGATTAATGTCATTTTTGCCAACATTGTAGATGGTAAGCTGATTTCTGACCATTTCAATTTAAGGAAAATCCCATGACTAACCGCTTCAGAGTTTTGATGCCAATTTATAACGGCGTAACGCAGCTTGATTTTACTGGTCCCTACCAGTTCTTCGCCCGTACGCCTCAGTTTGAAACGATCCTTGCGTCTGTAGGCGGTGAGGATATTCATGCGGATGGAATGCATTTCACGGGGCTTAGCGATCTCTTGCTTGAGAAAGAATGTGACGTACTGTGTGTGCCTGGGGGCAGTGGATGTACAAATGCTATTGAGAACGAGAGGTTTATGAAATCTATAGTAGCGCTGGCTCACACTGCCTCATACATAACTTCTGTTTGTTCTGGCTCATTAATACTCGGCGCTGCTGGTTTACTCATAGGTAAAAAGGCTGCCTGCCATTGGGCATGGCGCAACCAGCTTAACCTGTTTGGCGCAATTCCGGATGAAGGGCGTGTGGTCAAAGATGGAAATATCATTACAGGTGGAGGAGTAACAGCGGGTATTGACTTTGCTCTGGCTTTAATTGGTGAGCTCTGCGGTGATGATGTAGCGATGCGAGTCCAGTTAGGGCTGGAATATGCTCCACAACCTCCTTATGACGCTGGGCGTCCTGAGACTGCTCCAGCCTGGATAGCTGCGGAAATGAAAGCATCTGCCATAGAACGCGTGTATGAGCGGATGCATATTCTGGAAAAGGCAGCGAAAAATATTCCTAATCTTTTACAGGGCTGATTGCCTAAAAAATTATAAAGGTGAAATATGAACAGAAGAGATTTTATTTCTTCATATTGCTGTGTTCTATGCGCTTCTGCACCTGTCTTTAAAGCCATTGGTAAGAGTTCACCCACTCTGCCTATGTCAAAAATTAATGGAAAGCTACCTGCTACACTGGCTGGAATAACTATACCGCATACGCGTTTCGCTGATGGAGCAACCGAACTTGTGGCGTCCTGCTCAACAGCTCCACTTTTTAACCATGTCGTAAGAACTTATTTGTTTGGTGCTTCTATTGGAAAAAAACTTGGCAAAATTTTCGATGAGGAAATGCTTTATTTGGGTTGTATAATGCATGATCTGGGCCTCACGGAAAGATTTATTAAAGATGCCAGGTTTGAATTAGATGGAGCCGATGCAGCACGACAATACCTGGTTGATAATAATTTCTCTGAAGAAAAAGCAGATGTTATATGGGATGCGATATCTTTACACGCGACTATGGAGTTGCCAGAACGAAAACGACCAGAAATTGCGCTTGTTCACTTAGGCGCATTTATGGATGGTGGGATGAATGCAAATATGTTCCCAATGAGCTTTTTTGAAGAAATATTTGAGCGATTTCCACAAAATGGGAATAAAGCTCATTTTATGGAGCTGGTTGCCAACGTTTTGAGAAAAAAGCCACACACAGCCTATCTTTCATTCGAAAAAGACATCGGAATAAAAATGGTGCAGGGATTTCCTGCAATAAATTATTGCGATATAAAGCCAAAGTATCCTTTTAACAGATAAAAATCTTTCCTGTTAAATCATAGCGCCTGGGACAGATTTTACTTACTCCCTTATGCAAGGGAGTACATATAACACTTTCGACCAGGAGCGCTGACTTTAGACGCTGATCTGTTGGCTTTTTATCCTATGCAGCTTTGTGTGATAACAATCGTCATTGTCCGCTTCTCGCTCAAATCAGACATCCATCACCTGCAACCACCTCAAGCCCCTCTTTGCCTGACACTAAACGCAACTGCTCGCCTGCCGGGAACCCGTAACGTGGCAAGCCGTCAGCCTCAGGCACTGAACAGCACGCAATAAAAAAGCCCGCGCAGGGTGACCCGCGCGGGCTTTTCACATCAGGACGCGATTACAGCGCCATGTCGTGTTTGGCTGAAGGCGCTGCCTGCTCAGGCTGAGCCGCTGGCGCCGGTGCTGATTTTCCATCCATGTTGATCACAGGCGGCGTGGTCAGCTGCAGGGTTGCCGCAGTGTCATTCCAAACCTGCTGCAGCAACGGCACGTTGTCGTTCAGCTTCTGACCATAACCAGGGATCATTTTGTGGATCTTGGCCTGCCACTCTGCTGACTTAAACTCTTCCGGGAACAGCTTCTGCATCACGCTTAACGCGATCGGAGCAGCGGTTGACGCGCCCGGCGAGGCGCCCAGCAGAGCTGCGACAGTTTTCTGCTGATCGGTCACAATTTCTGTACCCAGTTTCAGCACGCCACCTTTCTCAGCATCTTTCTTGATGATCTGAACACGCTGACCGGCCTGAATCAGTTTCCAGTCCTCTTTCTTCGCGTCCGGATAGTACTCTTTCAGCGCGTCGAAGCGATCTTCATCACTCAGCATCACCTGACCGATCAGGTATTTCACCAGATCGAAGTTATCAATACCGACATCGGTCATTGGCACGATGTTGTGGGTCGTGGTGGTGCTCAGCAGGTCAAACAGCGAGCCGTTTTTCAGGAATTTGGTAGAGAAGGTCGCAAACGGTCCGAACAGCACGACGCGCTTGCCATCCAGATAACGGGTATCCAGATGCGGAACAGACATCGGTGGTGCACCGGTGGAAGCCTGACCATAGACTTTCGCCAGGTGACGATTCGCAATCGCGCTGTTTTCGGTCACGAGGAACGAGCCGCCAACCGGGAAGCCCGCATAGTTGTCCGCTTCCGGGATACCGGTTTTCTGCAGTAACTTCAGCGCGCCGCCACCGGCACCGATAAAGACATATTTCGCATCGACCGCGCGCTCGCTGCCATTTTTGACATCTTTAATGGTGACGTGCCAGGAGTTGTCGCCGTTGCGCTTGAACTCGGTAACTTCAGAGGAGGTTTCCAGACGGAAGTTGTTATTCTTCTTCAGGCTGCCGATCAGCTGACGGGTAATTTCACCGTAGTTAACATCGGTGCCGACCGGGGTCCAGGTTGCCGCGACTTTCTGCTGCGGATCACGACCTTCCATGACCAGCGGCGCCCACTGTTCGATCTGCTTGTGATCGGTGGAGAATTTCATGCCCTGGAACAGCGCGGTTTTCTGCAGTGCAGCATAGCGCTTGGTCAGGAAGTCAACGTTGTCGCCCCAGACGAAGCTCATGTGCGGTGTAGAGTTGATGAAAGAGCGCGGATCGTGCATCACGCCCTCTTTGACCTGTGCGGTCCAGAACTGGCGTGAAACCATAAAGGCTTCGTTGATTTCCAGCGCTTTGGACACGTCGATAGAGCCATCTTTACGCTCAGGCGTGTAGTTCAGCTCCATGTTGGCAGAGTGACCAGTACCGGCGTTGTTCCAGCCGTTTGAGGATTCCAGCGCCACGCCATCCAGCTTCTCAACCATGATCTGTTTCCAGCCAGGCTGCAGCTCTTCCAGCATGGTGCCCATGGAGGCGCTCATGATGCCGCCGCCAATTAACAGAACATCGGTTTTTTCTGGTGAGGTTTCAGCGTGAAGTGCGGATGAAACTAACAGGGCCGCAAGAGACAGCGCGGGAATAACTTTTTGTGAATTCATCATTTTAATCTACAGCTCGGACCGTACTGGTTAAAAAAAGTCCTCAAAGTTTAAAATAATGTTATTTACGAGTTAATGCGAAATTAGTTATAAAATTAAAAATAGCAATTTAGCCTTAATTTAATTACAAAAGGCTTACTTTATTGAGCGATTATTTTAACCACACATTAAGGGTGTCCTTTGAATTATACAATCCCCTAACACAAATATTCTTACTGAAACCGACGGCGGTCAGGCCGCTAAAACTGTACTGATGCGGCGAGTTAGCGTATGTTTCCCGGCGATCTCCCATCCGTACTGAAAGCCTATGACAAGCCAACCACAGAACCGACACGCCGTGACGAAACGACCCATGAAACTCAGTACCCTGACCACACTGATGATGACCGCGGTTATCTTCACCGTACTGCTGGCTGTCCATCTGCTCTATTTCGTTCAGATCGATAACTTTGCCCAGTCGCACCTGAAAGATAAGGCGATGGCGGTCGCCCGAACGCTGGCGGACAGCCCGGAAATTCAGCGGGGATTGCTGTTGCCTGACGGCAGCAGCCAGATCCAGCCGCTGGCCGAGGCGGCGCGTAAACGCAACGGCCTGCTGTTTGTGGTGGTGACGGATATGCGCGGCATTCGCTTTTCGCATCCCAATGCTGCGGTGATCGGCAAGCACTTTGTCGGTAACGATATCTACCCCACCCTGAGCGGTCGGGAGAATGTGGCGGTCAATCATGGTGTGCTGGTGGAAGCGTTACGGGTCTTTACGCCTGTGTTTAACGCGCAGCATCAGCAGATTGGCGTGGTGGCGATCGGCATTGCGCTGAATGATGTGGCGGCGCAGATTGCGAAAAGCCGCTGGAACATCGTCTGGACCAGCCTGTTTGGCGGCGTGGTCGGGCTGCTGGGTATCCTGATTCTGGTCCGGCGGCTGAAAACCATCCTGCTGGGTCTGGAGCCACACGAGATTTCCAGCCTGTTTGAGCAGCGCCAGGCCATTCTTAACTCCATCAAAGAGGGGGTGATCGCGGTAGACGATCACTCCCGCGTCAGCCTGATCAATCAGGCCGCGCAGCAACTGCTGCATGAGACCACGCAGAAAACGCCAGCCAGCGGCGATCTGATTGCTGAAGAGAGCGTGATGCACCGCCACCAGCAGGATGCGCTGCATGCCGGGAAAGCCTGGTATGATGAAGAGCTGACGCTGGGAAATCGCATCCTGATCACCAACACCGTACCGGTGCGCAGCCGTGACCGGATTATCGGGGCGGTGACCACCTTCAGGGACAAAACCGAGATCAGCCAGCTGATGCAGCGTCTGGACGGCATGGTAAACTATGTGGATGCGTTGCGTGAGCGGTCCCATGAATTCATGAATAAACTGCATGTCATTCTGGGCCTGCTGCATATGAAAAACTATGCGCAGATGGAAGAGTACATTCTCAAAACCGCCAACGCCTATCAGACGGAGATCGGTTCACTGCTGCAGAAGATCAAATCGCCGATCATTGCCGGTTTTCTGCTCAGCAAAATCAACCGGGTTACCGATGAGGGCCATCAGCTGATTATCGATGAGGCCAGTTTTTTGCCCGACTGCGGCAGTGAGGAGCAGAGCGCGGTGCTGATTACGGTGCTGGGCAATTTAATTGAGAATGCGCTTGAGGCGCTGGACCCGGAGACCGAGGGTGAAATCCACCTCATGCTGCACTATCAGAATGGCTGGTTAGCCTGCGAAGTGAGTGATGATGGTCCCGGCATTGATGCCGCGCAGCTGAACACCATCTTTGAACGGGGCGTCTCCACAAAGGGTGAGGATCGCGGTGTCGGACTGTTTCTGGTCAGACAGCAGACCGAAAGCCTGGGGGGTAGCGTCAGCGTCGAGTCAGAACCCGGCGTCTTTACCCAATTCTTAGTACAACTTCCGTGGGAGAGAGGAATGATTACCCAATGATTAATGTGTTAGTTGTCGATGATGACGCCATGGTCGCGGAGCTGAACCGCTGCTACATCGGGCAGATCCCGGGATTTACCTGCTGCGGAACGGCCTCGACGTTACAGCAGGCGAAAGAGCGGCTGGCCCAGGCCGAGCCGCAGGTGGATCTGATTCTGCTGGATATCTATATGCAGCAGGAAAACGGTCTCGACCTGCTCCCGGAGCTGCGCAGCGCAGGCCGTCCTGTTGACGTGATTATTATCTCGTCCGCTGCCGATGCCGCCACCATCAAAACCTCACTTAACTACGGGGTGGTCGATTACCTGATCAAACCTTTCCAGTTTGCCCGGTTTGAAGAGGCGCTCACCGGCTGGCGACAGAAGAAGTCGCTGATGGATAATCATCAGTTTTACCAGCAGTCAGACGTGGACCAGCTTCTGCATGGTAACCCGCCGGGGGCCAGCGAACAGAAACGCCTGCCGAAGGGACTGACGCCGCAGACGCTGCGGACGCTCTGCCTGTGGATCGACGCCCATCCGGGTACCGAGTTCTCGACCGACGAACTGGCAACCGAGGTGAATATCTCCCGCGTCTCCTGCCGCAAATACCTCATCTGGCTGGCGCAGATCAATATTCTGTTCACCAGCATTCACTATGGCGTCACCGGTCGCCCGGTCTACCGCTACCGCCTGCAGCCGGAATATCACACCCTGCTCAAACAGTACTGTCAGTGAGCCAGCCGGTAATCGTCATCCAGCAGCTGAAACGAAAAGTGACGTTGTGACGAACAGATGACCCGCCTGTCGCGGGTCACAAACAGGGCTTCAATACCCGGTTTGTCCGCCAGACAGGCAATGCCCTGTTCCACGCCCAGACCATACAGCAGCGTGGTGTAGATATCGCCATCCAGCGACCGGTCAGAAATCACGGTAACGCTCAGCAGTTCGTTATCCAGCGGATACCCGGTGCGCGGGTCCAGAATGTGGTGATAACAGATCCCGTTCAGCTCAAAGTAACGTTCATAGATGCCGGATGTCACCACGGAGCGATTGTTGACGCCAATCACGCCGATCAGCTCGTCGGCTGCGCCAAACGGTTTTTTCAGTCCGATTGCCCACGCCTGTTCATCAGGGGGTGCCCCCACGGTCTGCACGTTGCCACCCAGATTGATCAGCGCATGGCTGACCTGCTGCTGGCGCAGAAAGGCCTGCACAAGATCGGCGATATAGCCTTTGGCGATAGCCCCCAGGTCAATCTCCATGCCCGGTCTGGCCAGCATTACGCTGCGGGCGTCGGCGTCAAGAATGACCTCATGGGGATCGATGAGCGCCCTGCGAGCCTGAAGCTCCGCTGGTGACGGCACGCTGCGCCCCTGAAAACCGATTTTCCAGCACTTCACCAGTGGACCGATCGCCAGATTAAACAGGCTGTCGGGCAGCAGGCTCACCGCATGCGCGCAGGCGATAAGATCGAACACCGGCTGGCTGACCACCACCGGATGCTGCCCTGCCGCATGGTTGATCGCCATCACCTCAGAGGCGGCGCGGTTCACGGTGAAGAGATTCTCCTGCTGTCTGATAAGCCGGAAAACCTGTGCGGCCAGGGTCTGATTGTTTTCGAAGAGTTTGAGCAGGATGGGTGACCCCATCAGGACGGCGGAGTAAGCATAGACACGCGCTTCAGTTAACATAGGCGACTCTGCTTCAGAAAGGGAAAACCGGCACCCGCCAGAGGCGGATGCCGGAGAGGACCGTTAACGTCGGGCGTAAGCGGCGGCGTTACCACCGGCCAGAATACCAAAGATGATGATATCGGCGACGGCGTTCCCGCCGATACGGTTCGCGCCGTGGATACCGCCAACCACCTCACCACAGGCCCAGGCACCGTTGATCACCTGTTTCTGAGTGTCCAGCACCGCTGTCGTGGTGTCGATGGTCACGCCCCCCATGGTGTGGTGAACACCCGGCGCGATACGAATCGCGTAGAAGGGGCCTTCACTCAGCGGGTGACGCAGCGCGGTCTGACGACCAAAATCTTCATCTTTCTGCTGGATAACAAAGTTGTTGTAACGGGCCAGTGTCGCTTCCAGGGTGTGATGTTCGCCCATGTTAAGTTTCACCGCCAGCTCCGCCACGGTAGGCGCGCTGATGACAAAGCCTTTAGCGATATACTCGTCGGCCGCTTTGTTATTCATCCGCACCTGTTCGTCAAACACAATCCAGGCGCTCTTCTCAGGCAGGGCGATAATCTGCGCCGAGACTTTGTCGCGGGTTTCCATTTCATTATAGAAGCGCTTGCCCGCCTGGCTGACCAGGATAGCCCCGCCGCCGCGAATGGATTCAGAGACCAGATAAGAGGTGGTCTGCTCCACCGTTGGGTGAATCTGGATCTCGCCCATATCCACCGTGCCCGCGCCGATTTTCTCCAGCATCGCAATCCCGCTGCCGGTAGCGCCTTTGTGGTTAGTGGTGACAAAGCCATCGAGTTCAGGACGGTATTTCACCACCAGCTCGCGGTTGGCACTGAATCCGCCGGTCGCCACAATCACGCTTTTCGCGTAGAGGATGCGGCTGTCGTTGTACTCATCGACCACCTTCACACCGGTGACCGCGCCATTTTCATACAGGATTTCTGCGACTGAGGTCTCCAGCAGAACTTCGATGTTACGGCTGTTGATGTTTTTCACCAGACCGCTGATCAGGAAGCCCCCCACCGCGGAACGGTCAGCCGGACGGTGAGTCCGGTCAATGCTCATCCCGCCGGTAATGGTAATGTCGTTGAGTTCGATGCCGTGGTTAGCCAGCCATTCGATCGCTTCCGGTGCCAGATCCACAAACTCACGCAGCAGCACCGGGTTGTTTTTGAACTGACCGCCCTTCAGCGTCTCTTCATAGAACAGCTCTTTGCTGTCCTCGATGCCTTTGAGTTTCTGGAAGCGGGTTTCGGCAGCATTCATACCGACCGACGCCTTGTTGGTGTTACCCCCGATGGTCGGCATCTTCTCGATGATGACGACGCGAGCGCCCTCGTCGTGCGCCTGAATTGCCGCAGCCAGACCTGCCCCGCCACTGCCGACAATCACCACATCGTAATTCTGCGGTGCATTCGGGTTGCCCCCCTCTTCAATCACATGCGCTTTGCTGGAAGTGGTCATGGCGCGTGAAACCGCTTTTTTCAGCGCCTCACTCTGGGTGGTTGCGCCGGTAATGGCGTCGACGTGCGGGCTGTTTGCTACCAGAATGCGGTTACGCAGGCTTTCAAACGTGGTGGTGAAATCGACATCGAGGGTGTCATCCGGCACCAGTGAAATGTCGGTGATACGGTCCGTGTCGAGCGTCACGTTGATTTTCAGCTTCAGCGCTTCTGCTTCCACTTTTTCCTGATAAACGCCCGCTTTGTATTTACGGCCCGATTCGCTCATGTCGCGGATCATCGCGTCGACCAGCGAGAAGCGCCACAGCGGTTCCGGGATCTGCAGCTCTTCGCGTTTGTTGCTGTCGATATAGAGTTCAAGGTGCTCGTTGTTGATGATCCGGTCAGCCCAGTTCGGGTAGGCAATACAGGCTTTACCAATCGCCACCAGATCGTAGCCTTTTTCCAGCGCCATCTCGGCATCGGCCCGGTTCACAACGCCGCCGACGCCAATCACCGGCACTTTTGCCAGTTCTGGCGACCGCATGGCGAGGTACTTCTCGATCAGCGGCGTCGGGTCCTGGGTATCCACAATCGACGGACGCAGCAGCTGGCCCACAGAGAAGTGGACATAATCCAGGCCACGCGCGGCCAGTTTTTCCAGCAGATAGAGGGTGTCGTCAAAGCGAATGCCGGGCACTTCGATCTCTTCAGGCGAGAAGCGATAGCCGATGATGAAGGAGTTGTGGGCGAAGCGCTCCGCCATCTTATGGGTGATTTCCAGCACTTCCAGCGGGAAGCGGGCGCGGTTGTCGCGGCTGCCGCCCCACTTGTCATCGCGCTGGTTAGAGTTGGGTGAATAGAACTGCTGGATCAGATAGGTATTGGCGCCATGAATTTCCACGCCATCGAAACCCGCCTTGATCGCACGGTTCACCGCATCACCAAATTTGGTGATCATGGTGTCGACTTCTTCTGCGCTGAGCGCCAGCGGTTTGGTGGCACCTTCTCGCGGCGCCGCGATGGCGCTCGGCGCAACCGGGGTTTTCCCGCCAATCAGCTCCGGCTCGACCATACGGCCGCCGTGATAGATCTGTAAAATGGCGGTAGAACCTTCAGATTTGATCGCGTCCGCAATACGTTTCAGACCGGGGATTTTGTTGTCGCTGTCGATGGCAATGGCACCTGGAAAGGCCGGGCCGCGGTTATCGATAAAGCAGCACTCGACAATCACGGTTCCGATGCTGCCTGCCCGTGCGCGATAGTATTCAACCAGTTCACTGGTGACCGTGCCGTCATAGAAACCGGTACAGGTGGTCATCGGGGCCATCACCAGTCGGTTTTTTAACACGGCGCCATTTGGCAGGGTCAGTGGATTAAGGATGGGAGTGAGTGTATTCATTGCGATAAACTCCAAGATTTAAAAGTCTGGAAATTTTTTAGCGGACGCAAATTATCGCTTAATTAAGTGGTCCGATGTCATGCTGTTAATATACGCCTTTCTTTGCTTACGTAAGCGATAAATTTACTTATTTAACTTTTAAAGCATCTGGAGTTTTTATTTGCTGAATGGCGGAACTAAAGTTATATTTATTGTTAATCAAGGGTAACCAAAAATCAACCATTTGTTTACATTGAAATAAAATCATTCATTATCATAATGTTATGTGATAATCTCCTGCTTTTCCGCCCTGCTCATTTGTTGACCCGTTTCACAAAAGTGTCAGAATGCCGGTTGCAGAAATATAAATAGAAAATAAATGTTAAAAAATCGCGAATAATGAATTAATTTCTTTGATCTGGATCAAAATTTATATTTGCAGAAATCGCATCATATTTACAGGCTTTTAAAAATGCTGCTCAATCCTCAGGCAGCGGATTAAAAAAATCAGTGCATCGCGGTTTATTCACACTATCAAGAATAAGAACGAAATTCATCAGTGAAGGTCCGGGGCGCAAATCGTATTCTTCTTAACTTGCAGATAAAACACTATGAAAACACTCTCAGCTGTAACTGAACCCCCAAAAGCCGCACCTGCGGGTGCGGGGAAAAAGAAAGCGATCATGCTGGCGCTGCCGGTGCTGGTGGCCGTGCTGCTGTTACTGGTGCCGACACCTGCGGGCCTTGAACCCTACGCCTGGCACTTCTTCGCCATCTTCGTCGGCGTCATCGTCGGCCTGATCTTTGAACCCCTGCCCGGCGCCGTGATCGGCCTGACGGGCGTTGTCGTCATCGCGCTCTTCAGTCAGTTCCTGCTTTTCAGCCCGGCAGAGCTGGCTAATCCGAAATTCAAAGTCGCCAGTGAATCCTTTAAGTGGGCGGTCAGCGGTTTCGGTAACTCCACGGTCTGGCTGATCTTCGGTGCCTTTATGTTCGCCGCAGGGTATGACAAAACGCAGTTTGGTCGTCGCCTGGCGCTGATCCTGGTCAAATATCTGGGTCGCCGCAGCCTGACGCTGGGTTATGCCATCACCTTTGCTGACCTGTTGCTGGCACCCTTTACCCCGTCGAACACCGCGCGCAGTGGCGGCACCATCTATCCGATTATCGCCAACCTGCCTCCGCTCTACGGCTCTAAACCGAATGACCCAAGCGCCCGCAAAATCGGTTCCTATCTGATGTGGGTCGCCATTACCGCCGCCTGTATCACCAGTTCAATGTTCCTCTCTGCACTGGCACCCAACCTGCTGGCCCTGGCGCTGGTGAAAAGCATCATCGGTTTTGATATCTCCTGGGGCATGTGGTTCCTGGCCTTCCTGCCGCTGGGTCTGCTGCTGATTCTGACCATGCCGCTGCTGGCTTACTGGTTCTATCCGCCTGAAGTCAAAATCAACGATGAAGTGCCAAAATGGGCGATGGCTGAACTGGAGAAACTGGGCAGACTGACCCGCAATGAGATCCTGCTGCTGGTGTTCGTGGTCTGCGCCCTGCTGATGTGGATCTTCGCGACCTCGTGGATTGAGCCAGCTTTGGCGGCACTGCTGGTCGTGGTCCTGATGTTGTGGACAGGAGTGCTCAGCTGGAACGACATCACCAGCAATAAACCCGCCTGGAACACCTTTGCCTGGTTCGCTACCCTGGTGGCGCTGGCGGACGGTCTGGCTCGCGTCGGTTTCATCACCTGGTTAGGTAAAGAAGGTGGCATGCTGCTGCAGGGCTATGACCCGCAGATTTCAGCCGTCGTCCTGTTAATCGCCTTCTTCCTGCTGCACTACCTGTTTGCCAGTACCACCGCGCACACCACTGCGCTGTTACCGGCCATGCTGACCATTGCCGCCTCGATTCCTGGCATCAATATGCCGGTCTTCTGCCTGATGCTCTGTACCTCTCTGGGTGTGATGGGCATCATCACCCCTTACGGCACCGGCCCAAGTCCGATTTACTACGGCAGCGGTTATCTGCCGACTAAAGACTACTGGCGTCTGGGTACCATCTTCGGTGCTATCTTCCTGGTCTCCATGATGGTGATTGCCTATCCGTGGATGGTGTGGATGTTCTGACGGATACAACATGCAGATCAACGCGTTATAAGATACCATTCCTGCACTTCCCCGCTGCACCCGCGGCGGGGAAGCATAATAAACGATTAATTCGCCTATGATGTTGCGCCCCGCAGCCTGCTCGCGGTGGTTCAGCCGGTCATTAAGTGAGAAAAAATGTCGAACAAACCTTTTGTCTATCAGAACCCTTTTCCGCTGTCCCACGAAGAAACCGAATACTATCTGCTGAGCCGTGAGCATGTCTCAGTCGCCGAATTTGAAGGTCAGGAGATCCTGAAAGTTGACCCGCAGGCGCTGACGCTGCTGGCTCAGCAGGCCTTCCACGACGCCTCTTTTATGCTGCGTCCGGCTCACCAGCAGCAGGTTGCCTCAATCCTTGCTGACCCGGAAGCCAGCGACAACGACAGATATGTCGCCCTGCAGTTTTTACGCAACTCTGAGATTGCCGCCAAAGGCGTGCTGCCAACCTGTCAGGATACCGGCACCGCTATCATCATGGGTAAAAAGGGTCAGCGCGTCTGGACCGGCGGCGGGGATGAGGCCGCGCTGTCGCAGGGTATCTATAACACTTACATCGAAGATAACCTGCGCTACTCCCAGAACGCCGCACTGGATATGTACAAAGAGGTGAACACCGGCACCAACCTGCCTGCGCAGATTGACCTCTACAGCGTGGATGGCGACGAGTACAAATTCCTCTGTATTGCCAAAGGGGGCGGCTCTGCCAACAAGACTTATCTCTATCAGGAGACCAAAGCGCTGCTGAGTCCCGGCAAGCTGAAAAATTACCTGGTGGATAAGATGCGCACCCTGGGCACGGCCGCCTGTCCGCCGTACCACATCGCATTTGTTATCGGAGGCACCTCAGCGGAAAGCACGCTGAAGACGGTTAAGCTCGCCTCGACCCACTACTACGATGGTCTGCCGACCGAAGGCAACGAACATGGTCAGGCATTCCGTGATGTGCAGCTGGAGCAGGAACTGCTGGAAGCCGCGCAGAAGCTGGGTCTGGGCGCACAGTTTGGCGGCAAATATTTCGCGCACGACATTCGCGTGATTCGCCTGCCGCGCCACGGTGCCTCCTGCCCGGTCGGCATGGGCGTCTCCTGCTCCGCTGACCGTAACATCAAGGCGAAGATCAACCGCGAAGGCATCTGGATTGAGAAACTGGAAGCCAACCCGGGCCGACTGATCCCGGAAGCGCTGCGTCAGCAGGGCGAAGGTGAAGTCTTACAGGTTGATCTGAACCGTCCGATGGAGCAGATTCTGGCGCAGCTCTCCGCCTACCCGGTCTCTACCCGTCTGTCTCTGACCGGCACCATTATTGTGGCGCGTGATATTGCGCACGCGAAGCTCAAAGAGCGTATCGATAACGGTGAAGGGTTGCCGCAGTACATTAAGGATCACCCGGTCTATTACGCTGGCCCGGCCAAAACGCCTGAAGGTTACGCCTCCGGTTCACTCGGCCCGACCACCGCCGGACGCATGGACTCCTACGTGGATCTGCTGCAGGCACACGGCGGCAGTAAGATCATGCTGGCAAAAGGCAACCGCAGCCAGCAGGTGACGGATGCCTGTCACAAGCATGGCGGTTTCTATCTCGGCAGCATCGGCGGCCCGGCAGCGGTGCTGGCGCAGCAGAGTATTAAGAGTCTGGAGTGCGTGGAGTATCCGGAGCTGGGGATGGAAGCGATCTGGAAGATTGAGGTCGAAAACTTCCCGGCCTTTATCCTGGTCGATGATAAAGGTAACGACTTCTTCCAGCATATTGAGCGCGCGCACTGCGCGAAATGTGTGAAGTAAGAGATGCGTTAAGTTATGAAAAAGCCCCGGAATCGGGGCTTTTTTCTGCAATGATCCCGGAAGGCATGCTGGCTGTGGTAGCGAGCCTGCGCAGGGAACAGTGTCAGATCGGAAAGACGCAAAAGTCGTCATCCATGACACGCTCGGCCCGCGCCGTCCTGGCGCGGGACGCTTTCCTCCTCTGACCCCGTTCCCCGCGCCCTGAGCGAATTTACTGCTGTCAGATTCACCCTGCTTTGTCTTCAGCGTCGGTCTGCAAAAAAGGCTATCGAATCCTTTTTAGACACGCTGCAACCGCTGCAACGCCTCATCGATCGGGCTGTCGCCCTGAGTCAGTTCGATGATCTGATATTTAATGGCTGGCTGTTCGATCAGCCCGACCAGGGTTGCCGCCACATCTGCCCGCGGCACCACGCCATAGGGGATCGCCAGGTCGGCATGAATCCGTCCGGTGCCCGCTTCGTCAGTCAACGTGCCAGGGCGCAGGATCACCCACTTCAGGCGGCTCGCCACCAGCTCAGCATCAGCCTGTCGTTTGACCCGCATGTAGTTCTCAAAACCCTCTGAAGGAGTTTTGCCGCGACCTGCATCGGGAAAGGCCGAAACCAGCATAAAGCGTGGAACATCTGCCTGCTCTGCTGCTGCCACGGCCAGTGTCAGCCCCTCACCATCAATGGCATTGGTCAGCGCGATTCCGGCACCACCGGCCCCCGCCGTAAACACCACGACATCATGCTCAGCCATCAGCTGTGCCAGCTCCGGGACGCTCAGCTGCTGAAGGTCGCCTGACACAGCCGTTGCGCCTGCTGCCTGCAACGTCTCAGCCTGCTCCGGTTTGCGGTGCAGTGCCGTCACCCTGTGCCCCTTGCTGCTCAGCTGACGGGTCAGCTGCTGACCCACCTTGCCCGCAGCCCCGATAATGAAACATCTCGCCATGGGTTCTGAACCTCCATTGACTGGTCAAATATGCCGGAAACAAAACAGGCGCCGGATAGGGCGCCTGCAGGTTTTTACTCAGGGATCACTTTTTCCGCTTTAAGCTTATCGAACAGCTGGGTGAAGGAGTCCAGCGTGCTGCGGTAGCCGGTAAAGCCCGCTTTGCGGCTCTTACTCATGTCGGTAAAGGCTTCCATCGGACGTCCCAGATCGGCATCGGTGTGCCACCAGGAGGCGAGTTTATTGATATCCGCCTCACGCAGCTGATGCTTCTCTGCAATCGCCTGCCATGCGCTGGCGGCCTCATCCATCCGCCCTTCCAGCGGCATCATCTGCGCCGGATAGTCCGCGGCCTCGATACCAAAGTATTCTGCCAGTTTCGGCCACATCCAGTTCCAGCGGAAGACATCGCCGTTTACGGCATTAAAGTCCTGGTTAGCGGCATTAGGCGAGGTGGCGGCCCAGAGCAGCTGCTCAGCCAGCAGACCCGCATCGGTCATATCCGCCACACCGTTCCACTGCTCAGGCGAACCCGGGAAGATAAACGGCCAGCCCTTCTCTTTACACAGCGTGGCGTAAACGGCCAGCGTCTGCCCCATGTTCATCGCATTGCCTACCGCATAGCCGATGATGGTGTGCGGACGATGCACGCTCCAGCGATAGTCATACTTTTCAGCGCCCGCGAACAGTTCATCTTCCTGCGCGTAGTAGAAGTTATCAACCGGCTGACGGCCCTGCTCTTCGCGGAATGGCGTAACCGGCACCGCACCTTTACCGTAAGCTTCAAACGGGCCCAGATAGTGCTTCAGTCCGGTGACCAGCGCCACGTGAGAACCCTGCAGGCGATCGCCCAGTGCTTCAATCACGTTGCGCACCATGCCGCCGTTGACGCGGATATTCTCTTTTTCATTCTCCTGACGCGCCCAGACGCTGAAAAACAGCGCATCCGGTTTGACCGATTTCAGCGCGTCACGCACCGCATCGGCGTCGGTCAGATCGGCGGTCAGGCTGGTCGCGCCCGCTGGCACGGCACCACGGCCGCGTGACAGGCCGCTGACCTGCCAGCCTTCCTGCTGTAATTTGTCTGCCAGTGCGCGACCGATTACGCCGCTGATGCCCACAATCAAAGCGTGCTTTTTCATTTGATTTCTCCTCAATTTGCGTAATGCTAAGCCTAATAGAGAATTCAGTTCTTATCTCTGTCATTTATTCACATCATTCTCAACCTGAGTTCACGAATCGATGCACGATCATCGCCTTAAAGACATTCTGCCGTTTGTTGCCAGCGTCGAGTGCGGCAGTTTCACCGCGGCGGCCGAACGTTTGCATGTCACCGGCTCGGCGGTCAGTAAAAGCCTCAGCCGGCTGGAAACACGCTTAGGCTCGCGTCTGCTGGAACGCACGACGCGCAGTCTGCAGCTGACCGACGCGGGCAGCGCCTATTATCAGACCTGCCTGCGGGTGCTGGAGGATCTGGCCGAAGCAGAAGCGGTGCTGGCGGCGCAGCGCACCATTCCTTCCGGCCGCCTGCGGCTGGCCGTGCCGACCACCTATGGCCGCCTTAACGTCATGCCGCTGCTGATGCCCTTTTGTCAGCAGCACCCCGAACTGGCGCTGAGCCTGAGTCTGTCCGATCGCTTTGTTGACCTGTTTGAAGAGGGGGTGGATGTCGCGGTACGGATTGGCGGGGCACCTGACCTGCCTGCCTCTCTGGGCTGGCGCAATATGGGTCGCGAGAAGATGCAGTTCTGTGCGTCACCCGCTTATCTGGCACGTGAGGGACGCCCGGAAGATGAGGCGGCGCTGCTGAATCACCCCGCCATCCTTTATGAGCGGGTAGATGGCAGCACCAAACCCTGGCTGTTTACTACTCAGGATGGGCAGGCGCACTGGCGGGAGGTGCCCTGGCGGCTGGCTGTCGGGGACGTTGATGCGCAGTTGCAGGCGGTTATCGCCGGGCTGGGTGTCGCACAGATGCCATCCTGGCTGATCCAGCGCGCCGTGGACGCGGGTGAGCTCGACATTATTCTGCCGGAACTGCAGCCTGACGGGCTGACGCTGAGCGTGGTATGGCCACGGCGCAAACAGTTTCTGCCCAAAGTGGATGCGCTGCTGTCGGCGCTGAATGAACTGACCATCCGCTAATCTCTCTTCGTGCGCCAGGCGCGCCACGCTGCCAGCGTCGTGTCATAGCGAGGCCGGAACCCTGCGTCCGGCCTGCCGGGAGGATTACGGCGCCGTGATCACGATGGCCACACGGCGGTTCTGCGCCCGCCCCTGAGGAGTGCTGTTGCTGGTCACCGGGGCGCTCATGCCTAACCCGCGTGTGATGATATTCTCAGGGGGGATCGCCGCGCCCTGCGCCCACTGTGCCGCGACCGCGTTTGCCCTTTTCAGTGACAGCTGCTGGTTGTAATCCGGTTTGCCATAGTTATCGGTGTGCCCGTCAATGCGCACATGCTCGATACCGGTCGAGGCCAGGTTTCTCGCCATCGTCTGAATGGTCGTTTTGCTGGCAGGGGTCAGTTCGGATTCGTTGATACCAAACAGGATTTTATCGGACAGGCCCAATCCCCAGCCCTCCATGTTCTGCGTAAAGCCGGCGCTTTTCATCGCAGCGATCTGCGCCTCACTGAAGCGCGAAGTCGACTGACAGCCCGCCAGCGCCATCACAAGTAATACCAGGGAAAATTTCATTCTCATCTTTTCGCCTTACCTGCTCGTTTATTCCTGTACATGTTCATATCGGCACGTTCGAGAATGGCCGCGACCGTGTCACCCTGCTGTGACCAGGCATAGCCAACGGTCACCGAGGTCGTTATCTGCGTATCCCCGGCAATCGTAATCGCCTGCGTGATAACCTCATGAATGCACTGCACCAGACGCTGAAGCTCCTCCTCACTGACGCGACTGCTCACCAGCATGGCAAACTCATCGCCCCCTAAGCGGGCAACCAGATCCTGATCGGCCGCCAGAGACAGGAGGCGTGAGCCTATCGCTTTTAAAACGTCATCGCCTGCGGCATGACCCCAGCTGTCGTTGATGCTCTTGAAACGGTCGCCATCCAGAAACAGCAGAGCAAAGCGCCCCTTCTCCTGCTGTCGATCCAGAAGCCGGGCGAGATGCGCCGTAAAGGCGCTGCGATTGGCCAGCCCGGTCAGCGGATCTTCCAGCGCTTTGGCCGCCAGCGAGCGATTGTCACGGATCAGCGAAGCCTTCAGCGACTGCATCTCCTTCAGCAGCGAATTGAGATCATCGGAGAACAGCTGAAACTCGCTCGTCGGGCTGCCGGGTATGCGCAGGGAAAAATCACCCGAATGAATCACATAGTGAATGGAACTGGTAATGTTGCGCAGCGTCGCGACGATCCCCCGATGCAGGAAGGCGCTCAGCATCAGCGAGACAATCAGCACACACAGCATTCCGCTGGTCAGGATCAGGAAGGAGTAGCGAATAAATCGCATCGCGCCGGTCACGGTCCCTTCCAGCGTCAGTGTGCCGACCGTGACGTCAGCGTGATTGATGGCGACATTAAGCGGTTTGCTATACATCCACTCGCGTAACCAGCGTGAATACCAGCCCGTCGGTTCCTGCTGCGCATGCCAGCGGACCAGTTCAATATTATCCCGGGTGACGAGCTTTGCAGAGGCATAAAGGCCCTGCTCACCGAGCTGTTCAATTTTATTACGCGCATCGTAACTGTCGGCAAAAACGGTCGCGGCGGTCAGCGTCGTGCTGAGCGTGGAGCCGATCAGTTCAAGATTACATTTCTCATAATTTTTAATGAAGAGCAGCGAAGTCGAGGAGAGCAGCAGCCAGCACAACAGTAATATTACCGCCGCATTGATAGTGCTTATTTTCTGCAGCTTATTACGTATTGATGATTTGTCGTTTCTTACTTTATCGAATTTCATATTATTCGACTCTCTGGCGGGAGAGCAAAAGCACATCCGGACTCACCCTGACGCCACTTCTGGCAAGCGAGTCAAGATTAACGGAAAAAAGCGTTCGGTCCGGTTGAAATATCAGGCAAAAAGCCGCCCCCACGGTGCACTCCGGGCTGCTCTCTGCAAGGGTAAGCACCGCTCTGCCCTGTAGCTGCTGGATAGTTTTTGCCTGCTGCTGCGAGTTTTCCGCGCCAAAATAGAGTGCATCGCACCGGTGCGTCGCAAGCTGGCTGACAGTCGCTATATAGACAACGGTAAAGGTTGCAGCAGGCGAAGTGATATTTTCCGGCAGGGAGAGATGCCGTGCCGATGAAAAGACACATAACTGGGGCGGACTGTTCAGGCCGGGCCAGTGGCTGAAGCTGATAATTCCGCTGACGATACGATTGGCTTTGCCATCCCGTATTTCGCCATAAGCCAGATGAGGAATGAGCAGCAGCAGAATAATGAGTGTCAGGACGCTTCTGCAGACAGGGCGCAGGGAATGCAGCAAACAGGCATTCAGATAAAAAGGATATTTTACGGTCATACTGCGTTCCCGGAAATAGATCGCTCGGCAGGACGCCTGAATAAGCGCCGGAATATTAACACAGCGTTAATAAGAATTGTACCGGATGAATAATTAAACAGGGTGGTGGAAAACTATATTGTCTTTCTGTCACAGGGACTGTGACGCGATGCTGACCGGGAGACGGACATCGCGTCAGAGGTCAGACATAGCCCATCATTTTCAGCAGCGACTGCACCTGGTTCATCGCTTCACTGCGGTGAGAAACGCCCAGCTTCTGATAGAGATTGCGGATATGGGTCTTGATGGTAGTGGAGGCCACAGCCAGCTCCCCGGCAATCTGATCGTTGCTGTAGCCCGAATAGATAAGCCCCAGCACCTGCCATTCACGCTGTGTCAGCGGGCTGGTGCGGATCAGCTCCGGCACGTCAGGATGGTTGAGCAACCGGCTGACAAACCCCTCATCGAAATGGGCAAACTTGTGACGGTGATATTTATTGATCTCCAGCAGGATGCGGCGGGCGCGATGGCTGTCCAGCTCATTCAGGGTATTCAGCTGAATCAACTGCCGCAGTTGTTGTGCCATCATCTCGCCTTCAATCACAAAGTGACTGATAAAACCGGTACTGCGCGCCAGTTTCAGCGCCTCAATCAGCACACGCTGCGCCTCCGCTTTGCGTTCAGTCTGCCAGTAGATCTGATTCAGCAGCAGCAGGTTGCGGTTCAGATCGCTCATCAGGCGCAGGGCGCGGGCATTCTCGTTCAGCTCTTCCAGCACTACTTCCGCCTGGCTGACATCGCCCAGCAGGATCTGCGCACGGGCGATGTTGCGCCACTGCCCCTGCAGAAAATGGTTGTTGGCAAAGGCAGGTTTTGGCGTCTGGCGCATCCAGTCGCGTGCGTTCTGACTGTCGCCGGTCATCTGCCAGTAGATCACCCGGACCTTATCGGCATTGGCAATCCAGTCGCTGTGCCAGTTGCCGTTGTTCAGCAGGTTTTCCAGCCGGTTCAGGTAGCTGCGGGCGTTATCCAGATTGCCCCGCGCCAGCGAGCACTGCACCAGCAGGCCCAGACATTGGATCTGCTGCTGCGGCTGAAAACCGTTCAGAACGCTGATGCCGTCGCGTGCGGCCTGTTCCGCCTCTTCCAGCCGCCCCCAGGCCCACAGCAACTGAGCGCGAATGCGCAGCAAAAACTCATGCAGCGGGAACTGCGCCAGATGCTGCTCTTCCACCAGCACAAAGGCGCGACTCTGGATCTCATAGGCTGCCTGCAAAAAGCCCTGCGCAAACAGAATTTCGCTCTGCTGAATCAGGCTCCAGAGGGCGTAGTGCCACACCTCATCGCGGCGCGCCAGCTGCTCGGTCTGACGCATCAGCTTGAGGGAATTCTCCAGCTCGCCTTTGCAATGCATCACTTCGCCATGCACCGACATCGCCACAATACGGCTGTAGTGACGATTGCCGGGCAGCGTGTCGAGCGCCACTTTTGCCAGTCGCTCCGCTTCGTCAATGTTGCCGTCGTTAATCGCTACCTGAGCGCGTAATGCATTAAATTCGCCGCGCAGCGCCTCATCAATCTCGCAGCGGCTGGCCTGTTCAAAGCGTGCCAGCAGGCTGTCCACCTCGGAAAAGCGGTGCTGAGTCTGCATCAGCCAGGCCTGCAGCAGCACCAGCATCGGGTTGTCCAGCATCATCTCCCACGGCAGCGCCCTGAGGGAGTTCTCCAGCAGCGGCAGCTCACTCTGGTTGAACAGTGTCCAGGCGTGCTCCAGCAGCACGTCGCGCAGCATGCTGGCGTCGCCGGACGCCAGCGCATGATGAATCGCCTCGCCAGGGAAACCCTGCGCCATCCAGCTCTCAGCCGCCGCCCGGTGCAGCGCGGGCAGTTCCGCCGCCAGTTCCCACTGACAGCGCTGCCGCAGGAAATTACCGAACAGCGGGTGGTAACTGAACCAGCAGCCGGAATCATCCATGCGCTGCAGGAACAGCCCCTGACGCTCGATCTCTTCAAGCCGCATCTGGCCGTTCTCTTCGCAGGTAACCCGGGCGATGAGTTCATCATTCATGGAGCGCAGCAGCGCGGTTTTCAGCAGGAAATGGCGGGTGGGGAGATCGACATGATCCAGGACCTCCTCCACCAGATAGTCAGAGAGGTGGCTGGCATTGATGCCGGAGAGACGACGGGCCGAATGCTGAGCCGAACTGGCTCCCTGCCGCGCCGACAGCACAATCAGCTGCAGCGCGGTCGCCCAGCCCGCCACATCGTCACATAACCGGCTGCTCTCTTCGCTCTCCAGCGGGGCCGCCAGACGACAGTCGAAGAATTGCCGCGCCTCCTGATGGGTAAACGCCAGCTGCTGACTGCCCAGTTCAATCAGTTGCTCGCGCACCCGCAGGTTGGCAATACCCAGCTGGGGCAGATTGCGCGACATCAGGATCAGCGTCAGATTTTCAGGCTGGTGACGCAGGAAAAAGCGCATCGCATCGTGGATCACCGGATTGGTGATGAGGTGGTAATCATCGACGATCAGCCACAGCGGCTGCTGCCACTCCACCAGCTCGATAAACAGTTGTGAAAACAGGGCGTTAAGATTGACATACTGCCGCTTCTGCGCCAGCTGTTCGCTGCGCGGACAGCCACCGTGGGTGGCCTGCTGCAGGGCCGCAATCAGGTAATCGGCAAAACGCTCCGGCTGGTTGTCGCCCTCATCCAGAGAGACCCAGCCCAGATCGCTTTTTCCCGCCGCCCACTGTGACACCAGCGTGGTTTTGCCGTAGCCCGCCGGACTGGTGACCAGCACCAGACGATAGTTTCCGGCTGCGGTGAGCTTTTGCAGCAGGCGCTCCCGGATGACGGTGCCATCAAGACGCACCGGGCGGCTGAGTTTAGCGGGTATTAACATGGGCGCGCGTATCTCCGTTTGTCGAGCGCAGCATTATTTTACGCTTCGTAATTATTCCTTACACAGGTTCAGCATTTCGTCAGATGAATGCAAGCAAACCCATTAATTAAACTTTACAAAAGTGTGCGCTATCACACTCCTGAACCGATTTCGGATTAGCCTCATCCTCTCCACCCTCCCTATCCTCCTGCGCTAATTCTGTTCAGGAGGAGGAGCGCCAGCTTTCGCGCGGGCACACTGTCGCCATATTGACCCCTTTTTCTGTTTTTCCAGGAGATCAACCATGACGACACAGCCCGAATTTAACCCGATTCAGTTCAATGCCGCCCTGACCCGTCAGTGGCAGCGTTTTGGCCTGCGCGAAGCGCAGGAGATGACGCAATCACAGTGGTGGCAGGCGCTCAGCGGTGCGCTGGCAGATATGCTGGCCGCACAGCCAGGCGCCCCGGCACCCGCAACGCAGCGCCACGTTAACTATCTGTCGATGGAGTTTCTGATTGGCCGTCTGACCGGTAACAACCTGCTGAATCTGGGCTGGTATGACGCGGTCAATGACGCGCTCTCTGCGTGGCATATTTCGCTGACTGACGTGCTGGAAAATGAGACGGATCCGGCGCTGGGTAACGGCGGACTGGGTCGGCTGGCCGCCTGTTTTCTCGACTCTATGGCCAGTGTGGGCCAGCCTGCAACAGGCTATGGCCTCAACTATCAATATGGCCTGTTCCGCCAGCGCTTTGAACAGGGGGCGCAACACGAAACGCCAGATGACTGGCAGCGCGAACGTTACCCCTGGTTCAATCATAACGCGGCGCTTAACGTTCGGGTCGGACTCGGCGGCAAAGTGGTCACCACAGAGGGGCAACCTCAATGGCAACCGGCGTTTGAACTGGTGGGTGAGGCCTGGGATTTGCCGGTCGTCGGCTACCAGAATGGCATTACCCAGCCGCTGCGTTTGTGGCAGGCGAAACACGCTCAGCCGTTTAACCTCAATCGCTTCAACGATGGCGACTTTCTGCGCGCAGAGCAGCAGGGTATCGACGCTGAAAAACTGACGAAGGTGCTCTACCCCAATGACAATCATCAGAACGGTAAAAAACTGCGTCTGATGCAGCAATATTTTCAGTGCGCCTGTGCGCTGGCGGACATTCTGCGCCGCCATCATCAGGCCGGACGGTCGATCGAAACCCTGCCCGATCATGAAGTCATTCAGCTGAATGACACCCACCCTACGCTGGCGATCCCGGAGCTGATGCGTCTGCTGCTGGATGAGCACCAGCTGAGCTGGGATCAGGCCTGGCAGATTACCCGCCACACCTTTGCCTACACCAACCACACGCTGATGCCGGAAGCGCTGGAGTGCTGGGATGTCCGGCTGGTTCGCAGCCTGCTGCCGCGCCATATGATGATCATTAACACGCTCAACGCCCGGCTGAAAGCCGTGGTCTCAGCACGCTGGCCGGAGGATGAGGCGAAATGGGCGAAGCTGGCGCTGGTCCACAATAATCAGCTGCGGATGGCGAACCTCTGCGTCACCAGTGGTTTTGCGGTAAACGGGGTGGCCGCGCTGCATTCGAAACTGGTGGTGCAGGATCTCTTCCCGGAGTATCACCAGCTCTGGCCGGAGAAATTTCACAACGTGACCAACGGCATTACCCCGCGTCGCTGGATTAACCAGTGCAACCCGGCGCTGAGTGCCCTGATCACCCGAACCCTGAACACGCCCTGGCTGAACGATCTCGATGCGCTGCAGGGGCTGGAAGCCTTTGCGGATGACGCCGCGTTCCGCGCCGAATACCGCGCCATCAAGCAGCAGAACAAGCAGGCGCTGGTCGGCTGGATCAAAGACCGCACCGGCATTGCGATCGATCCCACGGCGCTGTTCGACGTGCAGATTAAGCGCCTGCATGAGTACAAACGCCAGCATCTGAGCCTGCTGCATATCATCGCCCTGTGGCAGACGCTGGTGATCGATCCGCAGGCGAATCGTGTGCCGCGCGTGGTGCTGTTTGGCGCCAAAGCCGCGCCGGGTTACGCCCTGGCGAAGAACATCATCTATGCCATCAATAAAGTGGCTGAGGTGATCAATCATGATCCCCGCATCGGCAACCGTCTGAAGGTGGTCTTTATCCCCGACTACAACGTCTCCGTCGCGGAACGGCTGATCCCGGCCGCCGATCTCTCCGAGCAGATCTCGACCGCCGGCAAAGAGGCTTCCGGCACCGGTAACATGAAACTGGCGCTGAACGGTGCCCTGACCATCGGCACCCTCGACGGCGCAAACGTTGAGATCGCTGAACAGGTTGGCAGTGACAACATCTTTATCTTTGGTCATACCGTGGAACAGGTCGTGGCCTTAAAAGCTGGCGGATATGATCCCGCTCTGTGGCGTAAAAAAGATCCGCAGCTGAACCAGGTGCTGCAGGCGCTTGAGGATGGCACCTTCAGCCAGGGGGATCGTCACGCCTTTGACGCGATGCTGCACAGTCTTGGCCCTGAGGGTGGCGACCCCTATCTGGTGCTGGCCGACTTCCAGCCCTATCTGGAGGCCCAGGCACAGGTGGAAGCGCTCTGGAGCGATCAGGACGCCTGGACCCGTGCCACTATCCTGAATACCGCGCGCTGCGGGATGTTCAGCGCCGACCGCGCTATCCGCGATTACCAGCAGCGCATCTGGCAAGCGAAACGCTGAGGAACGCCATGAAAACGAATCCGGTTAAGGATGATTTTTCCGTGGCGGGTATCGCTGCGGAATATATTAACGCCCACGGCAGACCGCAGGCGATCCCGGCCCTGACCCGCCAGCGTCTGCTGGCGGTCATGCAGCCACCGCGTCAGCAGAGCACGCCGCTGCCGCCGGTGGTGATCTTTCGCAGCGGCGATCTGCTGAGCCTGTCACCTCAGCTGACGCAGGATGCGCAGTGGCAACTCACCCGTGAGGCGGGAGAAGTCACTTCGGGTCGCTGTCATCCCGCTCAGCCGCTGCATCTGCCGCCGCTGCCGGAAGGCTACCATCAGCTGACGCTGCAGCAGGGCGCCCGACAGTGGTCGTGCCGGATCATCATTGCTCCGCCCCGCTGCTATGAGCCGCCAGCGTTGCAGGCGGGGGAATCGCTGTGGGGAGCCTGTGTGCAGCTCTATACATTACGTTCGGCGGAGAACTGGGGCATTGGCGACTTTGGCGATCTGCGCCGGATGCTGCCCGCTGTCGCGGCACGCGGCGGCGCGTTTATCGGGCTGAATCCCATTCACGCGCTGTTTCCCTCCAGCCCGGAGAGTGCCAGTCCTTACAGCCCCTCCTCCCGGCGCTGGCTCAATGTCCTCTATATCGATGTGAATGCGGTCAGTGACTTCCGGCAGAGCAGCGCCGCCCAGGCCTGGTGGCAGCAGCCGGAGACACAGCAGGCGCTGACGCAGGCGCGCGCCGCGGAGTGGGTCGACTATGCGGCGGTCACCCGCCTGAAAATCACGGCGCTGAGCCTGGCATGGCCGCAGTTCAGCCGGCGTGAGGCCAGCGATCCTGAGGTGCAGGCATTCCACGCCTTTATCAAAGAGGGTGGCGTCAGTCTGCAGCATCAGGCGCTGTTTGATGCCCTGCACGCCGATCAGATTGCGCAGGATAGCCAGCGCTGGGGCTGGCCGGTGTGGCCGGAGGCGTTGCAGGACCCTGCCAGCCCGGCGGTGAAAACCTTTCTGCAGCAGCATGCCGATCAGGTGCGTTTCTGGCTCTGGCTGCAGTGGCTGGCCGCGCAGCAGTTTGCTGACTGCTGGCAGGGCTGCCAGCAGCAGGCAATGCAAATCGGCCTTTATCGCGATCTGGCGGTCGGGGTGGCCAAAGGAGGGGCCGAGACGTGGAGCGATCGCGACCTCTACTGCATGGAGGCGAGTATCGGAGCCCCGCCCGATATCCTTGGTCCGCGCGGTCAGGACTGGGGACTGCCGCCGATGGACCCGCAGGTGATGCAGCAGCGCGCCTGGGAGCCGTGGATTGCCCTGCTGCGCGCGAATATGCGCCACTGTGGCGCACTGCGCATCGATCATGTGATGGCGCTGATGCGACTCTGGTGGATACCGGCCGGGGAACCGGCGATGCACGGAGCCTATGTTCACTATCCCATCGACGATCTGCTGGCAATTCTGGCGCTGGAGAGCCAGCGACATCGCTGCATGGTGATTGGGGAAGATCTCGGTACGGTGCCGGAGGCGATTGTCGATAAGCTGCGGGATGGCGGCGTTTACTCCTATAAAGTGCTCTGGTTTGAACAGACCTCCCCGTCGGGATTCCGTCCACCCGCCGCCTGGCCGCGGCAGGCGATGGCCGTCGCGACCACCCACGATCTCCCGACGCTGCGCGGCTGGTGGCAAAGCGACGACCTGACCACGGGTGCCCGGCTGGGCCTCTACCCGGACAAGGTGGTGCTGGCCGGGCTGTATCAGGATCGGCTGCGGGCAAAGCAGGCGCTGCTGAACAGCCTGCATCAGGTGGGCGCCCTGCCGAAACGGGCTGGACGGTCTGCCGGACGTACCGGGATGAGCAAGGCGCTGAACCGGGCAATGCAGCGCTATCTGGCGGACAGTCACAGCGCCCTGCTGGGTCTGCAACCGGAGGACTGGCTGGATATGGCCACGCCGGTCAATATCCCCGGCACCAGCGATGAATACCCGAACTGGCGACGCAAGCTGAGCGTCACGCTGGAGGCGCTGTTCAGTGATGCGGAAATCCGTGCACTGTTGCGGGATCTGACGGCGCGACGGAAGCAGTCAGCATGAATCAGGAAAGCTGAAATCAGCGCGGATCAGGGATGACCGCGCTGTATTGCATGAAGAACGCTTTAACCTTAATGGCAGACAACGGCTCTTTCTCCTGACATCTCTGTCACTGAATGCGCTCACAGGTCATATCTCCCCCTCATTCAACATTATTTCAATCCAAAAAAAGGTGCGCCGGAGCGCACCAGATGGGACAACATCCCTGGTGTCGGGGCGGTTTCACCCCTTGCCTTTAACACCACGGATAAAGGTTTGCCGGGCAGAGGTGGAACCCAGCCGTTCAGCTTCATCCAGCAGCTTCAGCGCTTTGTCGATATTGCCGCTGTTAATCGCCTGAGTGATCTGCTGATTAAAGTAGCGCTCAGTGTCACTCATGATCGGTTCTGCCGCTGTTTTCGTCGCGGGCAAAGGCGCGGCCGTGGCGGCAGGGGTTGAACGATAAGCGGGCGCAGGCGCGGTGTTACCGACGGTGACCGGGCCGGGACCGGACGATCCAAACAGCGGCCCGACCAGAATGGAGGAGCCGGAACTGGTCTGCATTTTCAGTTTAAGGGTGCCCTCCCGGCTGTGGCTGGCGATAGGGTCGGGGATGTCCGGCACAGCATGGCCGGTGCCCTGCGCGTAGGCTTTAGCCGGATCGAGCAGGGTGGTGGTCTGGGTCAGATCGCTGTCGGTGGTGAACACCAGCAGGTAAATTTTTTGCTGGCCCAGCGCCGGGGTCAGTTTCATCACCCCTTCCAGCCGGTCTGCCGCCATCACGCCTGGCTTCTGGTAGGTAAAGTAGCGGCTGGGGAACCAGGCGGCGGGCCGCAGAGTTTCATCCAGTACCAGCACGTTAGGCGCAAAAACCTGCCCGTTGGCCACTTCACTGCTCAGCGTCAGCGTCAGTTCGCCGATATTCGCTGGCAGGCTGTAGGCCGCCACCGGTCCGGCAATGTGCGGCGCGTTGAGCGTCTGCCCGCTGCTGGCGAGTCTGGTCGTCTGGGTCTGTGAGGCGGCCAGCGGCTGCCAGCTCAGGTGTTGCAGGGTTTCAGCAGGGACAACCGGGGCGGAGGTGAGATCCTGCGGCACCAGGTTGACGTCCGCCAGGGCGGGCAGGCTCTGTCCGGCCAGTAATGCTGCACTCAGGCAGAGTGCGGTCAGCGTCTTTTTCATTTTCATTATGCGTACCTTATTACAGGTCGCGGCATGCACCAGGCAATGGCACACCGCGACCAGAGAGATTCATCAGGCGTGCAGGCACGCCCGTCAGAAACGGTGCGGGTTTACCACCAGATTTCCATCTGCGCGCCGAAGGTAAATTCATCGTTATTACCGCGGCTGTTGGTCAGGATGCCGTTGCCGGTAGAGTCAGCCGAGGCGAAGGTGGTGAGATCGCCGGCGCTGTCTTTGTTGTAGCCCCACTTCTCATCCCATTTGGCATAGGTAGCGAACAGACGCAGCGCCGGACGTGACCAGATGCTGTCACCCGCCTGCCACTGCTGTGCCAGCGTCACTTTGTACTGGCCGTTGCGCTCGCTGGCCTGCTGTGACTTCACATTGTCATAGCCCAGTTCCAGCAACGTACTCATGATCGGCGTCCATTTGTACATCGGACGCACGCCGACGGTGTACCACTCGGTGCCGCGGTCGTTATCCAGATCGATGTTCTGATACATGGCGACGTACATCAGGTCCCAGCGCTCTGCCAGCGAGATCGCCCCGTGGTCGAGGATACGGTACATGTCACCGTTGTTATTGAGACTGGTGCCCTGCGGCACCCCTTTGCCCTGCGAGGTCATCGCGTCGGTGGCGTACTGCAGTACAAATTTGTTGTAGCCCTTAAGCATGCTCTGGGTATGCTCGGCGGTGAACATCCAGCCATCTTTTGAGGCGCCATCTTCCAGACGATAGTCGTCACGGGCATTGGCACGACCGTAATCGACCCCCAGCTCCAGCACGCCATCCGGGTTGGTTTCCAGACCCGCCAGACGCACATCAAACACGTCATTCGCGGTGCTGGTGGCGAAGTCACGGATACGATCGCTGGAGAAGGTGTAAGAACCGCCCGCTTCCGAGGAGCGGGTTGCCGCGAAGGAGAGTTTACCGAAGCCGAGATCGACATCTTCCAGACCGGCACCCGGTCCGGAGATATCCCAGTAGTAGAAGTCGATCATATGAACGTCATGACGCTGATAGAAACGCTTACCGGCCCAGAGGGTCGATCCTGGCAGCGCATCGATCAGGTTTTTTCCTTTCACATTGGCTTCACGGAATGCCGGTGAGGTGGCTTCCCAGTCGTTCTGCTGGGCTACGGAGTAAGCCACGTTGGTGTCGAAATAGAAGCTTTTGTCGCCCTCTTTCCACACTTCCTGACCTAATTTCAGTTCGGCGTAGGTTTCACATTCGTTGCCCAGACGGTATTTACTTTGAGCACCGGTGGCCTGGAAACATTGCTGTTCGCCACCGCTGCCGGTCCAGCCGATGCCGGAACGGGCATAGCCGGTGAAATCGACCGCCATCGTCGGGGCGGAGAGCGTGCCCACCGCGACGGCAACGGCAAGGGGAAGTTTGCGCAGAGTTAACATTTTCTATCTCCTGAGGTCATGGCTTTTATTGTTTTGGCAGGGCTACACACCCGGCTCCTGGTACAGCCTGCGGCACGCGCTCCCGTCCTCGCGGAACAGGTGACAACGCTCGGGCGGCAGGCCAATCGCCAGGATCGCGCCCTCTTTTACCAGCACGACGTCCTCCTGGCGGTAGACCAGGTTCTGACGGATTGCGGGAATCTCGATGTGGATCTGTGTTTCATGCCCCAGCTGTTCCACCACCTGCACTTCCCCTTCAAGGGTGACGTCGGCGATATCGCTGGAGAGCAGATGTTCCGGGCGAATGCCCAGTGACATATTGCTGCCGACCAGTACGCCGGCGCTGTCAACCGGCAGCCAGACCAGCTGCTGATTCGGCAGACGGACCTGAACCTGATCGAGGGCGGTGGCGGTCACTTTGACCGGCAGGAAATTCATTTTGGGTGAGCCGATAAATCCGGCGACAAAGCGGTTGGCGGGATAGTGATAGAGCTCCAGCGGCTTGCCGACCTGCGCGATGCGCCCGGCATCGAGCACCACAATTTTGTCAGCCAGCGTCATCGCTTCGATCTGATCGTGGGTCACGTAAATCATGGTGCGCTTCAGGCGCTTATGCAGACGAGAGATCTCAATGCGCATCTGAACGCGCAGGGCTGCGTCGAGGTTGGACAGCGGTTCATCCAGCAGGAAGACGCGCGGTTCCGCCACCAGCGTGCGGCCGATGGCGACGCGCTGACGCTGCCCCCCTGAGAGGGCTTTTGGCCGGCGATCGAGCAGGTGCGCCAGCTGCAGAATTTCGGCCACCTGATTGACCCGCTGATGGATTTCGGCCTTTTTTACCCCGGCCAGTTTCAGGCCAAAAGACATGTTTTCCGCTACGGACAGGTGCGGATAGAGCGCATAAGACTGAAACACCATGCCGATGCCGCGCTCGGCAGGCGGCACCTCATTCATGCGCCGGTCGCCAATCAGCAGCTCGCCGCTGGTGATGGTTTCCAGTCCGGCAATCATGCGCAGCAGCGTCGATTTGCCACAGCCCGACGGGCCGACGAAAACAACAAATTCCCCTTCACGAATGGTGAGATCGATCTCTTTCGACACCACCGTTTCGCCCCAGGCTTTTGTGACATTGCGTAGCACAACGCTCGCCATGATCCCTTCCCTCTTAGCTGCACATTCGTGTCTGCTCAGCGGCAGACGGGTTCCGGGGCTCACTATGCGAGAGGAAACCGGCGGTCACATCCTCCACCGCAGCGCAATCCACTGGGGGAGGAGCCGGGAGGAGGAGAAACCGTGGCAGACGAGGCAACCAGCGCGCCGCCGCGGTTTTTTGTGATCGTTCACGCAGACCTGCACGATTTTTTGCCGCGCCATCTCCCGCTCCGGACGCTTTTTGCCAGCGCGATCACAGTGATGGGCGGCGGGGCGTAGAGCAGAGGAGGATGAGATGCCGGTGTGGATACGCACAATGATGCCGACAGAGTCTTCACCACTTCCGCTAACAGGATGAATTTATGACGATGAAAACCGGAGCAAGAATTCTGGCCCTCTCGGCCCTCTCTGCCGTGCTCTTTTCGGCCAGCGCGATGGCAAAGATTGAGGAAGGTAAACTGGTCATCTGGATCAACGGTGACAAGGGCTATAACGGTCTTGCTGAAGTGGGTAAGAAATTCGAGCAGGAGACCGGCATCAAAGTCACCGTTGAACATCCTGACAAAATGGAAGAGAAGTATCCCCAGGTGGCGGCGACGGGCGATGGTCCGGACATTATCTTCTGGGCGCACGACCGGTTTGGCGGCTATGCGCAGTCGGGCCTGCTGGCGGAAATCAGCCCGGATGCCAGCTTCCAGCAGAAGATTTTCCCCTTCACCTGGGATGCGGTTCGCTTTGACGGCAAGCTGATTGGCTACCCGATCTCGGTCGTGTCACTCTCGCTGATCTACAACAAAAAGCTGCTGCCCAATCCGCCCAAAACCTGGGAAGAGATGGCCGGTCTCGATAAGCAACTGCGCGCTAAGGGCAAAAGCGCCATTATGTTCAACCTGCAGGAACCCTACTTCACCTGGCCACTGCTGGCCGCTGGCGGAGCCTACGCCTTTAAGCTGACCGACGGGCGCTATGACGTGAAAGATGTCGGCGTGGATAACGCGGGCGCGAAAGCCGGGATGCAGTTCCTGGTCGATCAGGTCAAAGCCAAAACCCTGAATGCGGACACCGATTATTCGATTGCCGAGGCGGCCTTTAACAAAGGGGAAACCGCGATGACGATCAACGGCCCCTGGGCATGGAGCAACATCGACAAGAGCGGGATCGACTATGGCGTGACCACGCTGCCAACGCTGAACGGTAAACCCTCTAAGGCGTTTGTTGGTGTGCTGAGTGCCGGGATCAACGCCGCCAGTCCGAATAAAGAGCTTGCGAAGGAGTTCCTGGAGAACTACCTGCTGACCGACGCCGGTCTGGATGCGGTCAATAAAGATAAGCCGCTGGGCGCGGTGGCGCTGAAATCATTCCAGCAGACGCTGGAGAAAGATTCCCGTATCGCCGCCACCATGACCAACGCCCGTCAGGGTGACATCATGCCGAATATCCCGCAGATGGCCGCATTCTGGTACGCGATGCGCACCGCCACGCTGAATGCCCTGGGAGGTCGTCAGAGCGTTGACGCCGCACTGAAAGATGCCCAGGCCCGTCTGAAGAAATAATTTTTCCCTGCCGCCGGGGCAACCCGGCCTGAGTGACCGTTAAGGAAAACCGCATCATGTCAGGAAAACCGAAAACGCACAGTCTGCTGTTAAAGGGCGTTCTCATCGGAATGGGCTGTCTGCTGGTCGGCTATCTGCTGGTGCTGATGTACGCGCAGGGCGAATATCTGTTTGCGCTGCTGACGCTGATCCTCAGTGCCACCGGGCTGTGGATTTACGCCAACCGTCGCGCCTATGCGTGGCGTTATGTCTATCCCGGCGTGGCCGGGATGGCGCTGTTTGTCCTGTTCCCCCTCGCCTGCACCGTGGCCATTGCGTTCACCAACTACAGCAGCACCAATCAGCTGACCTTTGAGCGCGCGCAACAGGTACTGCTGAGCCGCACCTTCCAGTCGGGGGACGCCGTCAGTTTCTCACTCTTCCCGGCAGGCGACCGCTGGCAACTGGTGCTGAACGATGGCAAAGCAGACTTTGTCTCGCCGCCGTTTCAGTTTGGCGCTGAACAGACGCTGAAAATGGCCCCCGCGACGCCACCAGCGGGTGAGCGGGCGACCCTGAGGGTCATCACCACCCATCGCCAGGCGCTGAGCCAGATCCGTGCTGAACTGCCGGATGGCCGTCAGCTGCGGATGAGTTCGCTGCGCCAGTTCTCCGGAACTCAGCCGCTCTACCGGGTGGGCGCGCCGGATGAGCTGATCAATCAGCAGAGTGGCGGGCACTATCGCGCCAATCCGCAGACCGGTTTTTATCAGGCCGTCAACGCCGCGAACAAATGGGACAACGAAACGCTGAGCCCCGGCTTCACCGTGAATACCGGCTGGAAAAACTTCGCGCGGGTCTTTACCGACGAAGGGATTCAGAAACCGTTCCTGGCGATTTTTGGCTGGACGCTTTTCTTCTCGCTAATCACCGTGGTGCTCACCGTCGCCGTCGGCATGGTGCTCGCCTGTCTGGTGCAGTGGGAGGCGCTGCGCGGCAAAGCCGTTTACCGGGTGATGCTGATCCTGCCCTATGCCGTGCCCGCGTTTATCTCGATTCTGATTTTCAAAGGGCTGTTTAACCAGAGCTTCGGTGAGATCAACGTGATGCTCAGCGCGCTGTTTGGTGTGAAACCCGCCTGGTTCAGCGATCCGACGCTGGCGCGTACCATGCTGATCATTGTGAATACCTGGCTGGGCTACCCCTACATGATGATCCTCTGCATGGGGCTGCTGAAGGCGATTCCGGACGATCTCTATGAAGCCTCGGCGATGGATGGCGCAGGCCCATTGCAGAACTTTTTCCTGATTACCCTGCCGCTGCTGCTGAAACCGCTGATGCCGCTGATGATTGCCAGCTTTGCCTTCAACTTTAATAACTTTGTGCTGGTGCAGTTACTGACCAACGGCGGGCCCGATCGTCTCGGTACCACCACGCCAGCCGGGTATACGGATCTGCTGGTGAACTACACCTGGCGTATCGCCTTTGAAGGCGGCGGCGGGCAGGACTTTGGTCTGGCGGCGGCGATTGCCACCCTGATCTTCCTGCTGGTGGGTGCGCTGGCGGTGATCAACCTGAAAGCCTCGCGGATGAAATTCGACTAAGCGTCTGGCCCGACAGGCGCAGACCCGAACCGTGAGGATGATAAGCACGATCCGGGTTCAGACTGACAAATCAAATCGCCTGAGGGACCAGGTTTAAGGAGCTGTTATGGCTATGGTACAACCCAAATCGCAACGGCTGCGTCTGCTGACCACGCATCTGCTGCTGCTGTTATTTATCGCGGCGATTCTGTTTCCGCTGCTGATGGTGGTGGCGATTTCGCTGCGCGCCGGTAATTTCGCCACCGGCAGCCTCATCCCGGAGCAGATCTCATGGGAGCACTGGCGTCTGGCGCTGGGTTTCAGTGTGGAACATGCGGATGGACGGGTCACACCGCCGCCCTTCCCGGTGCTGCTCTGGTTATGGAACTCGGTTAAGATCGCGGCCATCAGTGCGCTGGGCATCGTGGCGCTCTCCACCACCTGCGCTTATGCGTTTGCCCGCATGCGCTTTACCGGCCGTGCCAGCCTGCTGAAGGGGATGCTGATTTTCCAGATGTTCCCGGCGGTGCTGTCGCTGGTGGCGCTCTATGCGCTGTTTGATCGTCTCGGCCAGTATCTCCCGTTCATCGGGCTGAATACCCATGGCGGCGTGATCTTCGCCTATCTTGGCGGCATTGCGCTGCATGTCTGGACGATAAAAGGCTATTTCGAAACCATCGACGGTTCGCTGGAAGAGGCGGCGGCGCTGGATGGTGCCACCCCGTGGCAGGCGTTCCGGCTGGTGCTGCTGCCGCTGTCGGTGCCGATTCTGGCGGTGGTGTTTATTCTTGCCTTTATCGCGGCGGTGACAGAGGTGCCGGTCGCCTCGCTGCTGCTGCGCGATGTTAACAGCTACACCCTTGCGGTCGGGATGCAGCAGTATCTCAATCCGCAGAACTATCTGTGGGGCGACTTTGCCGCCGCCGCGGTGCTCTCTGCGATTCCGATTACCCTGGTCTTCCTGCTGGCCCAGCGCTGGCTGGTCAGCGGCTTAACCGCGGGCGGGGTGAAAGGCTAAACGATCATCATTGTACGTTGCCACTGCTTACACAACCTCTGTTGTGGTTGAAGGATTCGGCGGCCTGCGGGCCGCCTTTTTTTACGTTTCCTCTGCCGGTGTACGGCTGCCTGCCACCAGCGTCACGACAAGCGCGGTTATCGCCTGCTCGCCTGCCTGTTTATCGATATCGCCCCGTGCCACCGCGCCTGCGATAGCATCCGCGCCCCCCAGCAAGCCCCACATGCCTGCTTCGTCCATCCCGCTGCTGCCCGTAAACGGAGCAAACCAGCGCTGACAGCGGGCGATAAAGTCGAGCTGATAGTGACGTTTTACCGCAGCGAGTTCAGGCGTGGTGCTGAGCGCGGAAAGCAGTTCAGGAATTTCACGTCCTTCCGTCATCACACAATCCACGTAACAGGCTGCGAGCACGGCCGCTTTTTGCTGCATCTGCATCGGCGCAGCCTCCATGGCTGCTTCCATCCGATCGGTCTGGCGGCGGTCGAAATCGTCATACAATGCCGCCAGCAGACCATGACGGGTCGTGAAGTGATCGTAAACGACGGGCTTACTGACGCCCGCTGCCTCACCCACCCGGGCCAGCGTCAGCGCCTCGCTGCCTTCGGCCTGCATGATCTGCCAGGCGACTTCTGACAGCTGTCGGCGACGCGCCTCGCGTGACAGACGTTTAGGGGAAGACTTTTTCGCGGTCATGCGCTTTCCTCACGGGCAAAAATCCGTTGCCCCCATTGCTGCGCCCGCTGATAGTGTGACTCAGGAAACCCCTCGTCGCTGGTCAGTAGCAGCTCGCTGGTAACCACCGGCGCGCCACAATAATCAAAGATGCCGTGATCGATCAGATTCCGCATGCTGCCGAAATAGCCGCGGCGCATAAAAGTTCGCGTATCGGCTGCACCCAGCGCGATCAGATGCACGGGAAGATGCCCGAGGCGCTTCACTATCCGATCATCCTGCTCGTCAAAGGCCCAGCCTGCAATAAAGACCCGGTCGATCCAGCCCTTGAGCTGTGCCGGAAATGACCACCAGTAAATCGGGTAGACCAGCACCAGTGCATCAGCGCGATCCAGCCGCTGCTGCTCGGCCAGCACATCCGGCGGAGTTGCAGCCTCACCGTTAAAACGTTGATGATCGCTGAGCGTAAAACGCGGGTCGAACCCCTCAGCGGCGAGATCGGCCTGTTCAACCGTATGGTGGCCTGAGGCCATAACGCCCTGCGCAAGCTGGTCCGCAATGCGATGGGTGTGAGCATCATGATTGGGATGGGCAGTTACTATGAGTGCATGCATCGTCGTCACCTTACCTGATTAGCTATTAAGTTACTAAAGGTAGGTTACGGTTAGTAGGTTAGCAAGCGGTAACGTATGCAGAGATTCTGCTGACCGCATTCAGGGTTAAACCCGGTCATCGCCCTGCGGCCAGCCGTTAACGACGATAAGCCAGCGAGCGCACCAGCCAGTCGCCCAGTTTCTGAATCAGCATCACCAGCGCCAGCAGCACGACAATGGTCGCTGCCATAATCTGATTATCGAAGCGCTGATAGCCGTAGCGAATCGCCAGATCCCCCAGTCCGCCGCCGCCGACCACGCCGGCCATCGCCGAGAAGCCAATCAGCATCACTATCGTCAGGGTAATCCCTGCCACCAGCGCAGGCAACGCCTCCGGCAGCAGCACGCGGCTGACGATATGCCACAGATTGCCCCCCATCGACACCACCGCCTCAATGCGGCCGCGATCGACTTCATCCAGCGCGTTCTCCACGATGCGCGCAAAGAAGGGAAACGCCCCCAGGGTAATCGGTACAATCGCAGCCGTACTGCCCAGCGTGGTACCAACCAGCAGGCGGGTAAAGGGGATAAGCGCGATCAGGAGCACGACAAACGGCAGCGCGCGTCCGGTATTCACCAGCGTATTCAGCAGGAGAGAGATGGCGCGATTGGGCAGAATACCCTGTGGACGGGTCAGAAACAGCAGGACACCCACCGGCAATCCGATAGCGACGGTAAAAAGCGCTGCCAGCAGCACCATATAGAGCGTTTCGCCCGTGGCATTCAGCAGCAGTTCCTGAAAACGATCGCGGGTCATGCTACGCATCGGGTAAGAGCCTCCCGCTGATATTTTTCGATAAACGCCCTGTCCGCCTCGCCATCCTTCAGCAGCATCGTGCGGAGACGGCCCTCTTCGCGTCCCATGATCTGGCTGAGAGTGCCGCTTTCCACCAGCTGCCCCTTCTCCAGCAGCGCGGCACCGTCACAGATACGCTTCACGACCGCCATCTCATGCGTGATCAGGACGATGGTGATATTCAGCTGCTGCTGAATATCTGCCAGCAGATCAAGAATGGAGAGGGTGGTTTCCGGGTCCAGTGCACTGGTCGCCTCATCGCACAGCAGATAGCGGGGACGGGCCGCCAGCGCGCGGGCGATCCCGACACGCTGTTTCTGTCCCCCGGAGAGCTGTGAGGGCCAGGCCGTTGCAAAGGCTGTCAGTCCCACCAGATCCAGCAGCGAAGTCACGCGGGCGTGGCGTTCGGCCCTGGGTATCCCGGCAATCTCCAGCGCCAGGTCAATATTGTCCCGCACGTTGCGGGAATGAAGCAGATTAAAGTGCTGAAAGATCATCCCCATCTGCTGCCGTTGCTGCCGGAGCTGCGCCAGACTCAGCCGGGAGATATCTTCACCATCGATCTCAATCAGACCGCTGGAGGGACTCTCCAGCCGGTTCAGGCAGCGCAGCAGCGTGCTTTTACCCGCCCCGCTTCGCCCCAGTATGCCGAAGATCGACCCTTCACTGATGGTGAGAGAGATATCGTCTAACGCTGGCGCGGGTGCGCCAGCATAGTGTTTGCTGAGGTGACGGATATTAATCATGCTGATTATCCGCGACCGGAATCACGGAGCCCTGGTAGTTTTTCCGGATAAACGCGGCCACCTGCGGCGAACGCAGATCCTTTGCCAGCTGCACGACGCGGGGATCTTTTTCCAGTGCCGGGGTGGTGACCAGCAGGTTGGCATACGGGTTATGCGCAGCGGACTCCAGACCCAGCGCATCTTTGGCCGGATTCAGCCCCGCCTCCAGCGCATAGTTGCCGTTGATGATCGCGGCATCAACATCATCCAGCGAGCGTGGCAACTGAGGCGATTCAATCTCGATGATTTTGATTTTCTTCGGGTTTTCGCTGATGTCTTTCGGCGTCACCAGCGTGGATCCCGCTTCACCCTGCGCCCGGAGTTTAATGACCCCTTTATCCTGCAGCAGCCACAGCGCACGGCTCAGATTGGTGGTGTTGTTGGGTACCGCAATGCTGGCACCCTCTGGCAACGCCGCCAGCGACTTCACTTTGCGCGAGTAGATCCCCAGTGGCTCAATGTGCACACTGGCGACGACGGCAAAGGTCTTACCCAGCGCCTTTTCCTGATCTTTCAGGTAGGGCAGATGCTGGAAGTAGTTCGCATCCACATCCCCGGAGGCGAGCAGTTCATTGGCGTTTACCCCACCGCTCAGCTCCACGATCCTGATGTCGAGTTTGGGATCCAGCGTTTTAACGTACTCCAGAATTTCGGCATGTGGCACCGGATCCGCAGCCACACGCAGCGGCGCAGCCTGCAGACTTTGAGCAATCAGCAGTGAAAGACCGGCCAGAGCCAGAACGCGCTTTTTAATCATCATCATTTATCTCTTATGGTTTTAGTGGGAGGTGTGTTCAGGATAAAAACGCTCTGCAACTTCCGGATGCGAACGCAGCCGGCCTTTGAGGTAATTCCAGCCGACTTCACGCAGCAGCGGGTTGAGCGGATCGCTGGCCGGTCCCTGAGCCAACCCGGCCAGCTGTGGGGGCAGCGGGTAGATCGGCACAACGGCATCGAGCTGCGCACCGAGGAAAAAGGCGATGGAGAGGCGCTCGCGGCTTTGCAGGGGCGATACCACCCGATGAACGGTTGCGCGCAGATAGCCATTGGTCGCCAGCTCCAGCAGCTCGCCAATGTTCACCACAAACGCGCCCGGTTTCGGTAAGGCGTCAATCCAGTTGTCCGGCGTCACTTCCACCTGAAGACCCGGCTGATCGTCCTGCAGCAGCATCGTCAGGAAGCCGGAATCTTTGTGCGCGCCGACGCCCTGGCGGGATTCGCCCTCGCTACGGCCGGGGTAGCGGATAAGCTTGATATGTTCGTTGGGATAGTCGCCATAGAGATTGTCAAAGGCGTTGCGCGGCAGATGGAGCGCTTCGGCAAAAGCGCGCAGCAGCTCCAGCGCAACGGCGGTCATCTGCTGCTGCCAGCGGGTGACGACGGTCTGCAGTTCCGGCAGGGCTTCAGGCCACTGATTGGGGCCCTGCATCCGTTGCCAGGTGGGCGAGTCGGCGGTCACGGGCAGCGCTTCGCGTTCAGCACCAATATCAAACTGCTCGCGAAAATCGGGCTGGCTGCGGGTTATCTCCACGCCAGCCAGGTTATAACCGCGAAAATGAGGCGAATTGGCCATCCTGACGGCGCTTTTGTCCGCCTGTGGCAGGGCAAAAAACTGGCGTGCGACCTGCTGAACCTCATCGGATAACGCGCGGTCAATCCCGTGGTTGATCAGATAGAAGAAACCCACCTCACGCGCCGCCTGGCTGAGTTTCTCACGTGACTGTTGCTGCTGCTGTTGATCTCCCGATAACAGTGCGAAATCAATAATCGGTAATTCTGCTGATGTTAACGCGCCCATGTTTAACACTCTGTTGGTCTGGAATAGCAGTACACTGCCACTGCATTTATGCGTTAACTACCAACTAATCCTGCTATGGATATGCGGCGAACGGAAATATCGCGCTGCACCGCAGTTAAAAGATCCGCAGATTACGCTGGTTGCCGGATGAGACATTCTGGCGCGCGTCAGGCCTGGCGACGCCTGCTGGCCGGAATCATCCTGCGCCGGATGTTACGAAATGTTTATGGCCGTAAGCAGAGATGAATAAGATTACTATGCTGACTTTGTCAGTAAAAGTAGTTATTTCCGCTGAAAACTTGCAATACCTTACAATTGTGGTCTAAGGTTTGCCCCTGCGGTTAATTGCCGCTTCACTTAAAACTTATTCGGCTTCTTATAGCTTTCATTTCCACGGTTTCTTCTGACCCTTATTTTCGGCTGCGAAAGCTATAAGACTCCTTCATTCAGCAGTTGAGGAGTTTATGGACACCAGAAACAGATCGTCTGACCACGCAAAGAAACATTTCTGGAACAGGAAGCAAAAAGAGCTGACTGTTGATGACATTACCGTGATCGATAACGACATGCTGAAGCGTGCCGTTGGCGCAGCCGCGTTAGGTAATGCGATGGAATGGTTCGACTTCGGCGTTTACAGCTACCTCGCCGTTATCATCGGCAAGGTCTTCTTCCCGGACGCCAACAACGCCGTGCAGCTTATCGCCACCTTCGGTACGTTCGCAGCGGCCTTCCTGGTCCGTCCGATTGGCGGCCTGGTGTTTGGCCCACTGGGTGACCGTATCGGCCGACAGAAAGTGCTGGCGATGACGATGATCATGATGTCGATTGGCACATTCTGTATCGGCCTGATTCCGGCCTATTCCTCTATTGGCATCATGGCACCGATCCTGCTGCTGGTGGCGCGTCTGATCCAGGGCTTTTCGACCGGCGGGGAATATGGCGGCGCAGCGACCTTTATTGCGGAGTACTCTACCGATAAACGCCGAGGCTTCATGGGCAGCTTCCTGGAGTTCGGCACCATTGGTGGTTACCTGCTGGGTGCCAGCCTGGTGACGGTGATGACCACCCTGATGTCAAACGAGGCGATGATGTCCTGGGGCTGGCGCGTGCCCTTCTTTATCGCCGCGCCGCTGGGTCTGTTTGGTCTCTATGTGCGACTGAAGCTGGAAGAGACTCCGGCCTTCCAGCAGCACATGGAAAAACAGGAGGCGCTGGAGCAGAGCAAACCGCGCCTGACCCTGATGCAGATGCTGAGCAAATACCGTGCGCCGATGCTGAAATGTATCGGTCTGGTGCTGCTGTTTAACGTCTCTAACTACATGCTGACCTCCTATATGCCAAGTTATCTGACCGGCGTACTGGGTCTGCCTGAACTGAGTGGCCTGCTGCTGGTGATGGTGGCAATGTTTGTGATGATGCCGCTGACGCTGCTGTGGGGCCGCTGGACGGACCGCATCGGGCGTCGGCCGGTGATTGGCTTTGGTGCGGTGGGTCTGATCCTGCTCGCGATTCCGAGCTTTATGCTGATCGGTTCCGGTAACATGTGGGCAGTATTCGGCGGCCTGCTGATTCTGGGCGTGCTGCACACCTGCTTCAGCGGCACCATGCCTTCAACGCTGCCTGCGCTGTTTACGACCGATATCCGTTACAGTGCGCTGGCCATTGGCTTTAACCTGTCGGTCTCCCTGTTTGGCGGAACCACCCCGCTGATTACGGCGTGGCTGGTCGATACCAGTAAAAACACCATGATGCCGGCCTACTACATGATGGGTGCGGGCATCATCGGTCTGCTGACTATTCTGACCGTCCGTGAAACCGCCCGGCAGCCGCTGACCGGTTCATCGCCAGCGGTGGCGACCAAAGCGGAAGCGCATCGCCTGATTGATAAGCTGCGCAAGCGCTCAAAACCTTCAGCGCCCGCCGCGCATTAAGCCTGAAAACACCCTGCTCTGCAGGGTGTTTTTTTATCTGTCGCCTCTTCCTCTTTTTCCGGCATCACCTTAGCGCCCGGAGTCGTCATCCCTCTGACTTCACGCCCTGCCGGAAACGCGCCACTTTCGCCCGATTACCGCACAGCGCCATGCTGCACCAGCGACGGCGATGCGCTTTGGTACGATCGTAAAACCACAGGTTACAGGCGGGATGTTCACAAGCGCGTACCCGGCTGAAATCCGCCTGGGCCAGCAGGCTGGCAGCCTGTTCTGCAACCCGCCCCAGTCGCTGCATTGCGCTCTGAGCAGGATAAATCCGGCGGATCTGCAACGTCCCCTGCTCTGTGACGAGCTGCATATGGCTGATCGCCTCGCCCAGCCAGGCATTCAGCACCCGCACATCTATCGCTTCACCCGCCTTCTGTTGCTGCACCATGTCGCGAATGTTGTCCCGCAGCTGACGGGCAGCCTGCAACAGCGTGCCAGCTTCAGAGTGCGCTGCCGGGCCGTCTGTAGCCAGTCCGGCCTGCTGAAGCCATGCGTCAACATCCTCATCGGTTTGCCAGAAATCGTGCGGCTGACCGTCCACGATGGCGACGGTATTAATGAAGTCCAGCGCCGGATGATCGGCCAGAAACCACGGCCCCTGCGCGGTGGATGATTGTGTTTCTGCCATGTTAATGCCTCTCCTGGGAGTCTCGCCTGACACCAGTGTCACCGATAAAAAACGCATTATACAGTTACAAACAGACCGTGTAACCACTTAAATCATCATTGACAGGTTACCAAAAGGCAGCATAATCAGCATCAGTAACCCCTAATAAACGAATTTACCAGTTACAGGAGTGTCAGCTATGACCGACCACGCTATTCAACATCGCTATCTGCAGGCCGATGGGGTCAATATCTTCTATCGGGAAGCGGGCGATCCTTCCCACCCGGTACTGTTACTGCTGCATGGCTTTCCCACCTCGTCACATCAGTTTCGTCACCTTATTCCTCTGCTGGCTGACAGGTTTCACCTTATCGCGCCCGATCTGCCCGGCTTTGGCTTTACTGACGTTCCCGCTGAGCGTCACTACAGCTGGACTTTCGACGCACTCGGTCAGACGCTGACCGCTTTCGTGGATGCGCTGGGTCTGAAACGTTATGCCCTGTATGTTTTCGACTATGGTGCCCCTGCCGGTCTGCGTCTGGCCCTCGCCCGGCCTGAGCGTGTCAGCGGACTGATATCGCAAAACGGCAATGCCTATCTGGAGGGACTGGGAGAAGCCTGGGCGCCGGTGCGTGCTTACTGGGACGACCCCAGCGAAGCTAAGGGTCAGGTGGTGCGCGACACCGTCCTGACGCCGGAAGCGATCAAGTGGCAATACACGCATGGCGTCAGCGATCCGCAGTTAATTGCGCCGGAGACGTATACGCTGGACACCCTGCTGATGGAGCGACCCGGTAATAAAGCGATTCAGCAGGCGCTGTTTCTCGATTACGCCAGTAATTTGCAGCGCTACCCGGAATTTCAGGCCTTTTTCCGTCAAAAGCAGCTGCCGACGCTGGTGATCTGGGGGAAACACGATCCCTTCTTTATCCCGCCGGGGGCAGCAGCCTGGCAGCGTGACAATCCGCAGGCGGTGGTTGAGATGCTGGATAGCGGGCATTTCGCGCTGGAGACCCATACTCAGCACATTGCAACGCGTATCCGGGAGATGTTCAGCGGCGACTGACAAAAGGGGCACAGAAGCTATCCGATACCGCCTCTGTGCCTCTCCCTTCCTTTATTCATTACTGAACCGGCCGACCGTACTGGCCGCGCCCAGCGCATGCCCCTTCAGCTGTGCAATCAGTTCCGCTTGGGTTAAACCCGCTTTTAACTGGCCCGGCGGTAAATCGGTGGCGATCAGCACAAAGTTATAGTGGTGCAGACCGCTACCCGCTGGCGGACAGGGGCCATAATAGTGTGTAGTCCCCGGCGTATTCTTTCCGCCGGTATACCCTTTCCCCTCCGTCAGAGCGCCCTGAGCAAACGATGAACGCGTGGGGGCAATGTTGTAAGCCACCATGTGGGTGACGCCAAGCCCCCTGGCCCCCACCGGATCGGTCATCAGCAGCGCCAGACTGCGGGTGCCCGCCGGAATAGCCGACCAGTTGAGTTCAGGAGAGACATTCTCACCGGTACAGGAAGGATTACTTTTATTGGCACCGGCAAACTTTTTGTCCAGCAGCGCATTGTCGCTGAAGTCCCGGGATTGCAACGTAAACACGGATGCCGCCAGCGTGGTCATGGGCAGAACGGCCAGCGCCGCCGCGCAGAGTAATTTTTTCAACCGTCACTCCTTATCAGATAGCACCTGAGAAAATTGTCCCGCTACATTGTTTCATTGCCTGCTTATTCTGACGGCTGCGCGACAGAGGCCGCACAGCAGCGTCAGCATTTTCACTTCGCCTTGTTCAGGGCCGCAAAGACGCGCGCGACCGCGACGGCCCCCGGATCGGGCACGCCATTGAGGTTTGTGCTGTTCAGATAGGAGGAGCGACCCGCTTTTGCAGTTCCCATGGTGGCCGTCGCCTCACTGCCCTGCTGCGCCGCTTCTGCTGCCGCCTCCAGTGACTGGCCCGCCACCAGCGCCTCTATGGCCGGTTGCAGTGCATCGATCAGTGTCCGGTCGCCCGGCTTTGCCCCGCCATACTCCTTCATCTTCTCCAGCCCCTGCTGCAGGGCGACAGGCAGGGTATCGCCCTCCGCCAGTTGCTGGGCGGCAGCGGTAAAAAAGATCGCCATCAGCACGCCGCTGGAGCCGCCCATCACCGTCGCCAGCCGCTCTCCCGTGACCGCGAGCAGCTCGGGTAAAGCATTCAGTGGCAGCTGATTATCGGCACATTCGCGCTGGATCTGACGCGCGCCCGCGGCAAAGGTCGAACCGGTATCACCGTCCCCGACCTGCGCATCCAGCCGGTTCAGCTCACTTTCGCAGGCCATCAGGGTTTCACAGATAGTGTTCACGTAGGCGGCAACCTGGGAGTTTGCAGAGGGCTGGACCGGGTGGGCTGAAGCCGGAGTGGCGGCACTTACCGGTTCCAGTGGGGCGATTCTCACTGGGGTTACCCAGCCGGTGACCTCAACCGGCGCGCAGAGGGCCTCTTCGAAGAGGGGAGTCAGCCTCATGCAGGTCACGGAAAACCCTTTCATGTCCAGTGCGGTCATCAGCGGCGCAGGCCCCATCAGATAGTTACTGCTCCGGCTGAGCGGCGACGCAATCAGATCCCGCGTCACCAGACTCATCTCCAGCGCGGACATGCCGCCCAGATTATTCACCAGCAGCGCGCAGGGTTCCTCATTCTCCGGCATTACCTTCTCCAGCAGCTGCTGAACAATCTGCTGACTGTTCTGGCTCTGCATCACCTCAACGCCCGGTTCCCCGTGAATGCCCAGTCCCATTTCGACACTGCCTTCCGGCACCCGCTGGCTGACCGGCTCATCCGGCAGATGGCAGCCGGAGAGCGCCACGCCCATCGACGCGATGGCCTGGCTGGCCGCCTGCGCGGCCGCGGTGACCGCCGCCAGGTCGTCACCCCGTTCGGCGACGAAGCCCGCCACCTTGTGTACCAGCAGGGTACCGGCCAACCCGCGCGGCTGAGGATTCTCCGGCAGGGCCACATCATCACCGACAATCACCATGTTGACGCTGTATCCCGCCTTACGCGCCTTCTCTGCCGCCAGGCCAAAGTTAAGCCGATCGCCGGTGTAATTTTTTACAATGAGCAGGCATCCGGCTTCCCCGGTAAGATTGACGATGGCGTGATACACCGCGTCTACGCTGGGTGAAGCAAAGAGATCGCCACAAACGGCGGCCGTCAGCATCCCTTTACCGATAAATCCGACATGCGCCGGTTCATGTCCGGCTCCCCCGCCGGAGATCAGCGCCACCTGCTGTTTCTGCCAGTCCCTGCGCATGACAATGCGGATTCGCGGCGCGACCTGTAGCCGCACCAGATTGCGCCACGGGCTGGCGTAAATCATGCCATCTAACGCGCTGTCGACGAGGTCGTCCTTGTTATTCAGTACAAATCGGGTCATCTCTTCATTCCTCATGGGCGTGCGAAGGGGAAGTAAACAAGTGTTGCACATAACCGACAGACGGGGAGAAATCCCCTGCGAAACCCGGCGTATCAGCCCGTCTCGTTCAGCGCCTGGCGCGGCATCTGGCAAAGGCATCGCGCCACTCCGGACTAATTTATTGATTTTTATCAAATATCTTTATCCGAAACTGAGAGGTTCTGCGCAGAACCCTGATAGGGAATGGCGGAAGTTAGAGCGCATTCACAAACAGAGGATGTTTTTATGACTCAACGTATGATTCTGAATGAAACGGCCTGGTTTGGTGCCGGCGCGTTACGTCATCTGCCGGAAGAGGTAGAGCGTCGTGGAATGCGCAAAGCCCTGATTGTTACTGACCGTGCACTGGTGGCAGCCGGTGCGCTGAAGCGGGTGACCGATCGGCTGGCCAGCCACCAGCTTGCCTGGGCGGTGTACGATGAGGTGGTACCCAATCCCACCATTCGGGTGGTGCAGCAGGGCGTGGCGGCCTTCAGGGCATCGGGCGCAGATTATCTGATAGCGATCGGGGGCGGTTCACCTCAGGATACCAGCAAGGCGATCGGTATGATTATCAACAATCCCGAATTTGAAGATGTGCGCAGCCTGGAGGGCGTGGCCACCACCCGCCATCCCTGCGTTCCGATTATCGCTATCCCGACCACGGCAGGCACCGCCGCAGAAGTCACCATCAATTACGTTATTACCGATGAAGAGAAACGCCGTAAGTTTGTCTGTGTCGATCCGCATGCCATTCCGAAAGTCGCGATTGTTGATGCGGAAATGATGGCGAGTATGCCCGCCTCACTGAAAGCCGCAACCGGTATTGATGCACTGACCCACGCGATTGAGGGCTATATCACGCGTGGCGCCTGGACGCTGACCGATATGCTGCATCTCAAAGCCATTGAGATTATCAGCCGGTCACTGCGCAAGTCGGTGGCGGGGGATCCCGACGCGGTGGAGCAGATGGCGCTGGGACAGTATGTCGCCGGGATGGGTTTCTCCAGTGTCGGACTCGGGCTGGTTCATGGCATGGCTCATCCGCTGGGCGCCTTTTATGATGTGCCACACGGCATTGCTAACGCCATTCTGCTGCCGCAGGTGATGGCGTGGAATGCCGCCTGGACCGGCGAAAAGTATCGCGACATTGCGCGCGCAATGGGCGTGAAGCAGGTCGACACCCTCTCGCTGGAGCAGGCGCGGGAGGCCGCGGTTGATGCCGTTCGTCAGCTCTGTCGGGATGTGGGCATCCCGCGTTCCTTACGTGAAGTGGGTTTGCAGCAGGCCGATATCCCGGCCCTGGCGCAGGCCGCGCTGGATGATGTCTGTACCGGTGGCAACCCGCGCACGCCCGATCTGGAGGCGGTGATGGCGCTCTACCGTCAGAGTTAACGCGCGCCAGCTTATCCGGCGCTGACGTCAGGCCCGCTCACGCCAGCGGGCTTTTTTATCGCGCTGGATCTGTCGCGATTCGCCAGGGCGGATAAAGCCAGTCAGCGCGGTGACGGCCGGGGTTTTCTCGATTTTTCTGATGCCCATTTCAGCCTGAAATCGCCCGCGAGTTTTCTGCAGGTTCCGGTGCATGCGCCACCTGACCGGATGATTTCTTTAGATGCTAAACCCTGAGTCACTTGATCTGGATCACAAAAATCCGCATCATGCGCAGCGAAAACCTTTACGATGCTGCGGAGATATTGATGACACTGTACCAGGGTATGCTGATTTTTTATGCCGTTGTTGCACTGTTCGCTACGCTGATCACCTTCTTTATCGCCAAAGATAAGCTCAGCATTAAACTGCTCAGCGCCTTTCTGGTGGGTGCCACCTGGCCGATGAGTTTTCCCGTTGCGCTGATGTTCGCGCTGTTTTAATTGACATTTTCGCCTTACCGACCACACTCAGATTAGACGTCACTGACCCGCTCTGCGCCGATCGCTGATGTCGGCTTGCTCATCACTCATATAAGGAGCGGTTATGCGCGTAATCAGTGTGGCGATTCTGATTTCCCTTCTCAGTGCCTGCAGCGGACCCTGGGGCGCCGAAAAACCGGTCCCGGCGGCAGAAACCCGTCAGCAGACCTGCCAGCCTGGCACCAATCCCAGCCAGAATGACTGCGGTCACTTTCCCGAACCGGAATTTCACTGACACACCCGCACAGTGTGTTACGGGATCGCATTTGCGCTATTTCATCGCATAACAAGGCTTTACACGCCGATGGCCGGTCAGTAAAGTAGCGCCCAGACATCATTTCTGATGCGTAAGCGTTAACGTCAACCAACGCCCCCGCAGCGCTGCTGCCTGTGATGATCCCTGCCATGAAGCCTCTGCAACTTAGTGTTAAACCTCATGCTGCGCTCTCCGGCGCCTCATTTTTTTTATTTGTGCTGCTGCTGACCGCGGCCAACCTTCGCGCACCGGTGACTGTGGTCGGCCCGGTTCTGCAGGATATCCGTCAGACCTTTGGACTGAGTGCCGGTGAAGCGGGTCTGTTCAACTTTATTCCCCTGATCCTCTTTGCCCTGCTTGCGCCACCAGCCGCCTGGCTCGGCAATCGCATCGGACTCGAACGCAGCCTGTGGGGCGCACTCTGCTTGATGACCGCGGGTTCCCTGTTGCGCTGGCTGCCTGTGGAGGCGGCGTTATGGGGCGGAACCCTGTTGCTCAGCGCCGGGATTGCTGCCGCCAACGTCCTGTTGCCCCCGCTGATTAAACGCGATTTCACCGCCCATACTGCCCGCTATATCGGGCTTTACGCCGCCACCATGTCGATTACGGCCAGCCTGGCCTCCGGGATTGCCGTTCCGCTGAGCCAGCTTTCCTCCGCAGGCTGGCGACTGTCGCTGGTGGTCTGGGCGATCCCAGGGCTGATTGCGCTGCTGGCCTGGCTGCCACTGCTACGCCAGCGTCCGTTAAAGCAGGCATCCGGCGAGACGACAGTTCTCCATCGCCATCCGTGGCGCTCGGCAGGCGGCTGGCAGATTGCCCTGTTTATGGCGCTGCAGTCGCTGGCGTTTTATACCCTGATCGACTGGTTTACGCTGTTCGCCCAGGACCAGGGTTTCAGTCAGGCCACGGCGGGCTGGCTGCTGTTCTGGTATCAGGCCATCGCGATTGTCGCCAATCTTGGCTGCATGATGGCGCTGAAGCGGGTAAAGGATGCCCGCCTCACCGCCTTCATCGCCTCGTCGGCTATCTTTCTCGGCATGCTGGGGCTACTGCTTAACCCGCTGTGGGCGGCGATCTGGCTGACCCTGGCCGGTCTGGGCGCAGGCGCCTCACTGGTGCTCTCCCTCTCCCTCTTTAATCTGCGGGCCAGCAATCATCGTCAGGCTTCACAGCTCTCCGGTATGGCCCAGTGCGTCGGCTATGCGCTGGCCGCGCTCGGTCCGTTGTTGTTTGGCGTGCTCCATGAGCAGAGCGGAAACTGGACGATCCCCTTCAGCGTACTGGTGCTACTGAGCCTGCTTCAGATGCTGCTGGCCCCCCTGGCCGCACAGTCAAAACCCATCAGCTGAACGTGCGGCCATGCCGCCATCAGACCTTAACAATATGATCTGCCGGTCGCTGATGCACAGCATCAGCGTCCGGCGGGAAGCGACAGGAGAAGCGAGTGTGTCTGAACTGAATAATGCGCTGTTGCAGGCGATCCTGGATGAGGTGCGTCCGCTGGTTCATCAGGGAAAAGTGGCGGACTATATCCCCGCGCTGGCCGATGTGGCCGCAGACCGGCTGGCTATCGCTGTCTGCCTGCCTGACGGCACCCTCTTTCAGGCGGGCGATGCCCAAACGCGCTTTTCGATTCAGTCGATCTCTAAAGCGCTGTCGCTGACCGTGGCGCTGACCCGCTATGACGATAGCGAAATCTGGCAGCGGGTCGGAAAAGAGCCGTCGGGTCAGCCTTTTAATTCGCTGGTGCAGCTCGAACTGGAACAGGGTAAACCGCGTAATCCCTTTATTAATGCGGGTGCCCTGGTGATCTGCGACCTGCTGGAAACCCGGCTGACCGCGCCGCGTCAGCGTATGCTGGAGATTGTCCGGCAGCTGAGTCAGCAGCCGGACATCAACTATGACCGCCACGTTGCCCGCTCCGAGTTTGAACACTCGGCCCGCAACGCGGCGATTGCCTGGCTGATGAAGTCGTTCGGGAATTTCGATAACGACGTGACCAGCGTGATGCAGACCTATTTTCACTACTGCTCACTGTCAATGAGCTGCGTTGAACTGGCACGCACGTTTATCTATCTGGCGAATCAGGGCCGGACGCTGGATGGCAGCCAGATGATTACCGCGCGTCAGGCGCGCCAGATTAACGCGCTGATGATCACCAGCGGGATGTACGATGGCGCAGGCGAATTTGCCTGGCGGGTCGGTATGCCGGCAAAGTCAGGGGTAGGTGGCGGGATCATTGCCATTATCCCCGGAGAGATGAGCATCGCCGTCTGGTCACCCGGACTCGATGGCGCGGGCAATTCCCTGGCGGGCACGGCGGTGCTGGAGTTACTGACGGAAAAGCTGGGCCGCTCTATTTTCTGACCCTGGGTCCCGACGAAGTAGAGTAGTCATCTGTGCAAGGCGGTTTGATGATGAACAGGCACGACGACTCCGGACGCCGGGGAGTGGGATCATAGTCTGCATAACAGACTGAGAGCATGTCTCAGTCTGTTTGACGGATATCCGCCAGTTCCGCTTCGCTCAGCCCGGTCATTTGCAGAATGGTATGGCTGTCCATACCGCTTTTCAGTGCAGAAAGCGTCTTGCGCCGCCCCATGCCGAAACTGCCGAAGATGCCCCCACTCAGACCAGGTTCAGCTCACCACGTTAATCGGCTCGCCCTGAAGAGAGGCGGCGATATTTTCCATCACGCCCTTCACCAGATTCTCTGCGCCGCTGCGGCTTGCCCAGGCAATGTGCGGCGTCAGCAGCAGACCCGGCAGATCCGCCAGCAGCGGATTATCGGGAGCAGGCGGTTCACTACTCAGCACATCCAGCGCCGCACCGCCGATAACGCGCTGCGCCAGGGCAGCCGCCAGATCGGCTTCATTGATTAATCCGCCACGCGCGGTGTTGATCAGCAGCGCCTGCGGTTTCATCTTAGCCAGCGCCTCACGGTCAATCATCTGTCGGGTCTGATCGCTTAACGGACAGTGCAGTGAAATCACATCGCTGGTGGCCAGCATCTGCTCAAAGCTGACATAGCCGTCACGCACAGTCTGACTCCCTTTGCGCTCGGCGAACTGGACCTGCATCCCCAGAGCCTGCGCCAGCCTTCCTACCGCCTGACCGATTTCGCCCCGGCCCGCGATACCCAGCATGGCCCCGCCGATATCCTGAATCGGCCGACGATGCAGACAGAAGTGTTGCGCCTGCGGCCAGTCCCGGCGCGTGGTGCTGGCATAGTCAAATAACTGCCGGCGCAGCGCGAAAAGGGCTGCAATCACCGCCTCGGAGACGCTCTGCGTGGAGTAGCCGGGCACATTGCTGACGGTGATCCCGCGATCGCGACAGGCGTCGAGATCGATACAGTCATAGCCGGTTGCGGCAACACAGACAAAGCGCAGATCCGGCAGTTGCCTGAGTGTGGCGGCGCGTAACGGAACTTTATTGGTGATCGCGATAGTCGCCCCCTGCAGGGCAGACACGATCTCATTAACCGGCGTGTGTGTGCGGATCTCCCACTCACCCTGGAGCTGTTCGATCGGCAGTGAGAGCGGCAGCGTATCGCCATCCAGCATAACTATTTTCATTATCTGTCCTTAATTGCTCAGAGTGTCATCCACAGGCTCAGCCGTGATGTTACCTGTATGTGTTCAGCGGGTAACAACTAAGTTAAATGAAGCTGAAATTAAAGTGAATATGTTCAAAGAGTGCGAATTTCTTTGCTTCAGCAGCCACTTTATTTAACCCTTTTATTCCCTTCGCGTTACACTGCCGCCCGGAAATTTGTCCCATTGTGCCTGTGTAAATGATGCCGAAATGCTTATTCAGACAACGACTCACAGCCGGTATTGCGATACTGGCCGTGCTGCTGTTGTTTGTTGCACCGATGGTCTCTAAAAACCTTGCGGCAGATCATGCCAGGATGCAGCACGTCAGCATGAGCGCAGAGATGCCGATGATGCATCATCACGGCGAGATGTCCATGATGGACCCTGTGATGATGACCGATGCAGGCTTTGCCTGCGGATACTGTGATTTACTGGTACATGTGCCCCTGATGCTCTGGAACTTTGTCCCGTTCATCTGGTGGATGTGCCTCATCAGTCGCGCACCGCCGCCCCGTGCGGTCACGCCGCTCCGGCGGCGGCGAACGCTGCGCCTTCATCGCCCCCGGGCACCGCCCTGTTACGCATCACACTGACACCATAACATTTCGATTGCGTGACAACGTCACCCGATCGCCCCTGTCTTTTGAAAAGTGTGGAATGCTATGTCCTCTTATCAGGAAACATCCCCTGCACCACGCGGCACGCTGTTTAATCTGCTACGCCGCCTGCATTTTTATATTGGTCTGTTTATTGCGCCGTTCATTTTCATCGCGGCCCTCACCGGAACGCTCTACGTTCTGACTCCGCAACTGGAACAGGCGATCTATCACGATGCCCTGACGACCCGTGCGCAGGGCGAGCCGCAGCCGCTCTCCGCGCAGGTTGCCGCAGCACGGGCCAGGGCAGGCCTGTCAGCGCACATCTACGCCGTGCGTCCCGCGCCGGGTCCCGGGGATACGACGCGGGTGCAGTTCACTGCCGCTGATGCGGGTCCCTCTGAGTCACGCTCGGTGTTTATCGATCCCTATACCCTGCAGGTCAGGGGGGATATGACCGTATATGGCACCAGCGGCGTGCTGCCGCTACGCATGTGGCTCGATCAGCTGCATCGTGGCTTGTTACTGGGCGATTTCGGCCGTAACTACAGTGAACTGGCCGCGTCCTGGCTCTGGGTCGCCGCGCTGGGCGGGCTCATCCTGTGGGCCGGTACCCGCCCTCCCCGTACCCGAAAGAACGTCCGCAGCGGGTTTGCCGCCGTGCGTCACTGGCACGTCACGCTGGGACTGCTGCTGGCCCTGGGCCTGATCTTCTTTTCGGTGACCGGGCTGACCTGGTCGCAGTGGGCGGGCAGCAACATTGAAAAGATGCGCAGCGACCTGAACTGGAAAACGCCGCAGGTGAAAACCGCGCTGAACGGTGACGCCCCGGCTGAATCTGCCGATCCCCACGCAGAGCATCGCGGCGCAATGGAAGGGATGACCATGTCGGGCATGACGATGCCCGCTAAGACTCCCGCGCGGGTCATTCCTAATCAGCCGGATGCCCGCTGGGATCAGGCCCTGTCTGCCGCCCGTCAGGCAGGACTGAAGGCGGCAAAACTCGAACTGCGCCAGCCCAAAAACGCCGGACAGGCATGGACGGTTTCGGAGATTGACCGCAGCTGGCCAAGTCAGGTGGATGCCGTTTCACTTAATCCGGCCGACTTTACCGTGGTCGACAAAGTGGCGTTCGCCAGCTTCCCGCTGGTGGCAAAACTGACCCGCTGGGGCGTCGATGCGCACATGGGTGTGCTGTTCGGCCTGCCTAATCAGCTGATTCTGGCCCTCTTTGGCTTCGGACTCTGCACGATGATTGTGCTGGGCTACCGCATGTGGTGGATTCGTCGTCCGGCGGTTCCGCAGATTAACCCTTCACAGACGCTGTTAACCGCCTGGCTGGCGCTGCCACGCTATGCGCAGGGCACCAGCCTGATTGTGATGCTGGCGCTCGGTTATGCCCTGCCGGTCATGGGCATCAGCCTGCTGCTGTTTCTGCTGCTGGATATTCAGCGCTGGCGCAGCGCCCGGCGTCGCAGCCAGGCCCGCACCGAGATTGCACCCGACAAGCAGTCGCCGCTGGCGATCGTGCAGTCCCGCTTCGCCGTGAAGCGCAAAGAGATGCGCTATTTTCTGCGCAGCGTGACGGTTCTGGCGCTGATTGTGATTTCGGTGATGGCGAATGCGATGATAGGCGGCGTGATTGATCAGTATCAGATCCCCTTCAGCCACTGGTCGCTGACGATGTATATCACGCAGGCGATGATGATTCTGCTCTACTCCACGGTCTTTACCGGACTGCTGTCGATTCCACTCTGGTATTTCTTTTTGGGTGAAAGCGATGAGCAGGGCAAATAGGCTGCCGCCTCCGCTGGCAGTCTCTCCTTCAACATAACTGACGAAGCCGGGCAAATTTCCCGGCTTTTCATTCTCCCACTAAAGGCTATGATCGTTGTCACTGACCCTTCTGTTTAAAGGCAAATCATGAACATCCTGCGTGCTAATCCTGAACAGCTGTTTGAGTACGGCCCCTTTACCGTCCGCCGTCAGCGACCTGGTGAGGCGCTAAGCCCGCTGGTCAGCGTTGACCTGATGTCGCTGAAGCTGGATGCCCGGATCCCGATGCAGCAGCACTGGAATGAAGAGGTTTTTACCTATCTGTGGCGGGGATCGATGCAGCATCAGGACAGTAACGGCGAGCGGACCCAGCTCTCGGCTAAGCGGGTGATGGTGGTCAATGCGGGTGACGGCGTTCAGTACGAAGAGTCGGTGCCTCTGTTTGAAGCAGAACTGTTACAGGCGGTTATCCGTCCCGCCCAGCCCGGGGGTGAAGCGATGACCCAGGTGCTGGAGCGCGATCAGGGCATTATGAGTAATGGCTGGACCGAACTGGCCGGGCCGGAGGAGTCAGACGCCCCGCTGGAACTGCGTCAGGCAGCCTATATCTATGACACCCTGCTGGAGCGCAACCACACGCTGGACGTGCCCGCTCTGCCGGGCTTTGTGGCTTATCTCGTCGTGCTGGAAGGCAGCATTCGTATCGGCGAGGCCCGACTGGGTCGGGGTGATGCGGTCAGTGGGCTGGCGGCCGGGAGTGAAATCACGGGTGACCGGGATGCCAATCTGGTCTGCTTCCTGATCAAGCCCGATCACGCTGCATAAAAAACGCGCTGCCTTTACCGGTGAGGTCGCAGGCAGCGCCCCGCTTCAATTAAAAGCGCCGCGCGGGACGATTCCCGCGCGGCGATCATCGTCCTTACTCCCGGTTACGGGGCTGCTTCGCCTGAACCCGTTTATAAACGTGGTCAAACTGACGCACATCGTCGAGTAACCAGTGGCGCTGCGTCAGCGGCGCATCATCCAGTGCCTGCGGCAGCGGCACCCCATCCAGTGAACCCCGACAGCAAAAGGCGCGCGCCAGGGTCGGCGTGGCAATACCAATGTAATGGGCAAATTCGGGCAACGTCATCAGTGCAGCACTCATCTTCCACCTCCGGCAATTAACTTTCCTCTGCATTCTCAGGCTAATTCTTTACTGCTTTTATTGATCTGAAACATGGATGTGGTACTAATCTTCTGCCTGCTGATGAGAAAGCTCGCCTCGCCCACCGCAAACCGAGAAAGAAGTGAGGAACCTGTGCGCCATTATGGATTGATGATAGCCCTGCTGTTTTCCGGCGTTGCTTCCGCCCACACCCTGACACCCGGCCAGCCGGTTCCGCCGGTCTTTGTGGCCGATAAAGGCGAAATGATCCTGAATCAGGGCGATATCGGCTACCAGCGCTGGAACAGTCAGGCGCTGACCGGCAAAGTGCGGCTGGTGATCCATGTCGCGGGCCGTCTTTCAGCCAAAGAGCAGAGTGCTGCCCTGATTGAGGCCGTTCAGCAGGCCAGTCTGCCGCGCGATCGCTTTCAGACCACCACCATCGTGAATACCGACGACGCCCTGCCCGGCAGCGCCATTTTTGTGGTGCGCAGCATCGCCTCCAGCAAAAAAGCCGCTCCCTGGCAGCAATTCATCATCGACAGCAGCGGCGTGACGGCGCATAGCTGGCATCTTCAGCCAGAAAGCGCAGCCGTCGTGGTCGTTGATCAGCAAGGTATTGTGCGCTTCGCTAAAGATGGCGCATTATCTGCTGACAACGTCGCCAGCGTGATGAAACAGCTACGGGCATTGCTGGGCTGATAACCGCTTAGTTTTCACCCGGCTGACGCCGCAAATCGCGGAATGCTCCTGAATTTCCCGACATTTTTTATTACCGTAAGCTACGCTTAGTTGTAATGGATTTACCCGCCGTTCTTTGAAAACCTGCCCACTATGCCGGGGCAGCCGGGGACGATGATTGAAGATGGCATCGAATCATTTCGACCTGCTGTGACTTCCTCTGTAGATAAGGACAGCCCTGATGACGGTCTGCGCAGAAAAACACGTCAATGTCATACACAGCGATGCAGCGATTCTGTTGAACGATATCGAGCAACGGCTCGATCAGCTTTTACCGGTCGACAGTGAACGTGACCTGGTCGGCGCGGCAATGCGTGACGGCGCGCTGGCGCCGGGAAAACGGATTCGTCCGCTGCTGCTGCTGCTGACCGCGCGCGATCTGGGGTGCAATGCCAGCGCAGCCGGTCTGCTTGATCTCGCCTGCGCGGTTGAGATGGTGCACGCCGCTTCGCTGATCCTGGACGATATGCCCTGCATGGATGATGCGCAGCTGCGGCGCGGACGCCCTACCATCCACTGTCAGTATGGTGAACATGTCGCCATCCTCGCTGCTGTGGCCCTGCTGAGTAAGGCCTTTGGTCTGGTCGCCGTGGCAGAGGGCTTAACCGCCAGCGCCAGAACGGACGCGGTTGCAGAGCTGTCTCAGGCGGTTGGGATGCAGGGGCTGGTGCAGGGGCAGTTCAAGGATCTCTCGGAGGGAGATAAACCCCGTAGCGCCGACGCCATTCTGATGACCAATCACTTCAAAACCAGCACCCTGTTCTGCGCCTCCATGCAGATGGCCTCTATCGTCGCGGAAGCCCCCAAAGAAGCCCGCGAACAGCTGCACCGCTTTTCGCTGAATCTCGGTCAGGCGTTTCAGCTGCTGGACGATCTCACTGACGGAATGAGTGACACCGGTAAAGATGCCCATCAGGATGAGGGAAAATCGACGCTGGTGAACCTTCTCGGCGCAAAAGCGGTGGAATCGCAACTGCGCGACCATCTGCGCTGCGCCGGAGAACACCTGTTGTCCGCCTGCCGCGACGGTTACGCCACCCATCATTTTGTTCAGGCCTGGTTTGAGAAAAAACTCGCTGCCGTCAGTTAAGGATGCTGCATGAGCCACTTTGCGGTTATTGCACCGCCCTTCTATAGCCATGTGCAGGCGCTTCAGCATCTCAGCCAGGCCCTGATAGCACGCGGACACCGTATCACCTTTATTCAGCAGACGGACGTCAGCGCACTGCTCACCGACCGCCGCATCGGCTTTTTTCCGCTGGGCTTAACTTCGCATCCTGCCGGGAGTCTGGCGCATACCCTGCAGCTGGCTGCACACCCCCTTGGCCCGTCGATGCTGAAACTGATCAGTGAGATGGCGCGCAGCAGCGATATGCTCTGTCGCGAACTGCCGGTGGTGCTGAATACGCTGGCAGTGGATGGCGTGATTGTCGATCAGATGGAGCCGGCCGGCGCGCTGGCCGCTGAGGCGCTCGATCTGCCCTATGTTTCGGTGGCCTGTGCCCTGCCACTTAACCGTGAAGCGGATTTCCCGCTGGCAGTGATGCCGTTTGACTATGGCACCAGCGACCAGGCGCGCGAACGTTATCGTGCCAGTGAAAAAATCTACGACTGGCTGATGCGCCGCCACGACAGGGTAATCGCCCGTAACGCCCATGCAATGGGGCTGTCACCGCGGGAAAAGCTGCACCACTGTTTTTCTCCGCTGGCACAGATCAGCCAGCTGATCCCGGCGCTGGATTTTCCCCGTCATGCGCTGCCCGACCATTTTCATGCTGTTGGCCCGCTGCGCGCCCCGGACGCGCCCCAGGCCGCACAGCCGCGCTATTTTCCGCATGGCAACAGGCCGCGCATTTTTGCTTCCCTCGGCACCCTGCAGGGACACCGCTACGGCCTGTTTAAAACGATCGTCCGCGCCTGTCAGGAGATCGACGCGCAGTTACTGCTGGCCCACTGTGGCCGCCTGTCGCCGTTTCAGGCGGAGAAACTGGCGCAGGCCAGCCATGTTCAGGTTGTCGATTTTGCTGACCAGGCCGCCGCGCTGGCCCAGGCCGACCTGGCCATTACCCACGGCGGCATGAACACGGTGCTGGATGCGATTAACCATCTGACGCCACTACTGACAATCCCGCTGGCCTTTGACCAGCCGGGCGTGGCCGCCAGGGTGGTCTGGCACGGTATCGGCCGCCGCGCCTCACGCTTTACCACCAGTCACGCCATGGCCCGCCAGCTTCAGACCTTACTGACGGATACGCACTATGCTCAGCAGATGAAGCCCCTGCGCGCCGCGCTTCGTCAGGCGGGTGGCGCCTCGCTGGCAGCGGATATCGTCGAGCAGGCGATGCTGACCCGCCAGCCTGTGCTGAACGGGAGTGCCTATGCCACGGTATGATCTGATCCTGGTGGGCGCGGGGCTGGCCAACGGGCTGATTGCGCTGCGCCTCCGCCAGCAGCGGCCGTCGCTGCGCATACTGCTGATTGACGCGGAGAGTCAGCCTGGCGCCCATCACACCTGGTCCTTTCATGCAGACGACCTGACTGAAGCGCAGCACCGCTGGATCGCCCCGCTGGTGGTGCATCACTGGCCCGGTTATGAGGTGCGCTTTCCGCAACGTCAGCGCCATCTGAACAGTGGCTATTTTTGTGTCACCGCAGAGCGCTTCGCTCAGGTCATGCGCGATCACTTTGCCGCTGACCTGCTGCTGAATACGCGTGTCGCAACGCTCGATTCACACTCGGTTACGCTGGAGGATGGACGGGTAGTGGAAGCGGATGCCGTGATTGATGGCCGGGGCTACCAGCCCGATGGCGCGCTGCGCATGGGCTTTCAGTCGTTTGTCGGACAGGAGTGGCAGCTCGGTGCTCCACACAGGCTGACCGCGCCGATCATTATGGATGCCACGGTTGACCAGCAGGCCGGCTATCGCTTTGTCTACAGCCTGCCCTTTTCGGCCGATACGCTGCTGATTGAAGACACCCATTATATCGACCGCGCCACGCTGGACGGGGAGCGCGCCCGCCAGAATATTCGTGACTATGCGGCGCAGCAGGGCTGGCAGCTGGCCCGTTTGCTGCGCGAAGAACAGGGTGCCCTGCCCATCACGCTGACAGGTGACGTTGACGCATTCTGGCAGAAGCGTGACCTGCCGTGCAGCGGCTTACGCGCCGGGCTGTTTCATCCCACCACCGGCTACTCACTGCCGCTGGCAGTGGCGCTGGCTGATCGGCTGGCGGAGATGCCCGCAATGACATCGGCCTCACTCAACGCCACTATCAGACAGGTGGCCTCCCAGGCCTGGCAGCAGCAGCGCTTCTTTCGCATGCTGAACCGGATGCTGTTTCTGGCGGGGCCAGCCGGGCAGCGCTGGCAGGTGATGCAACGTTTTTATGGCCTTCCCGAAGGTCTGATCGCCCGTTTTTATGCGGGAAAACTTACTTTGCCTGATCGGCTGCGTATTTTAAGCGGCAAGCCCCCGGTCCCCGTACTGGCGGCGTTACAGGCTATCATGACTCCTCACCGTCAACAGGCGATGCAATGAACAGAACGACAGTAATTGGCGCAGGCTTTGGTGGTCTGGCGCTGGCGATTCGCCTTCAGGCGTCAGGCATTCCCACCCGACTGCTGGAGAAGCGCGATAAGCCAGGCGGCCGGGCGTATGTTTATCAGGATCAGGGATACACCTTTGATGCCGGCCCGACGGTGATCACCGATCCCAGCGCGATTGAAGAGTTATTTACGCTGGCGGGCAAAAAGCTCGCTGACTATGTTGAGCTGCTGCCGGTCAGGCCCTTTTATCGTCTCTGCTGGGAGTCAGGGAGGGTCTTCAGTTATGACAACGATCAGCCCGAACTGGAAGCGCAGATCGCCGCCTTTAATCCGCGTGATGTCGAAGGCTATCGCCGTTTTCTGGCTTACTCGCGCGCCGTGTTCGCCGAAGGCTATCTGAAACTGGGCACCGTGCCGTTTCTCTCGTTCCGCGACATGCTGCGCGCCGCGCCGCAGCTGGCAAAACTGCAGGCCTGGCGCAGTGTTTACAGCAAGGTGGCAAGCTACATTGAGGATGAACACCTGCGTCAGGCGTTCTCCTTTCACTCGCTGCTGGTCGGCGGCAATCCCTTTGCCACCTCCTCCATCTACACGCTGATTCATGCGCTGGAACGTGAATGGGGAGTCTGGTTCCCGCGCGGCGGCACGGGCGCACTGGTGCAGGGCATGGTGAAACTGTTCGAGGATCTGGGTGGCGAAGTGGAACTGAATGCCAGCGTGGCCCGGCTGGAAACGCAGGAAAACCGGATTACGGCCGTCCATCTCGAAGATGGCCGGGTACTCCCGACCCGCGCCGTCGCCTCCAACGCAGACGTGGTGCACACCTACCATGATCTGCTGCGTCAGCATCCCCCTTCTGTGGCTCAGGGAAAGACACTGCAGAACAAGCGCATGAGCAACTCCCTGTTTGTGCTCTATTTTGGCCTGAATCATCATCATGACCAGCTGGCTCACCACACCGTCTGCTTCGGCCCGCGCTACCGTGAACTGATCGATGAGATCTTCAATCGTGATGGTCTGGCCGAGGACTTCTCGCTCTACCTGCACGCCCCCTGTGTCACCGATCCCTCACTGGCTCCGGAAGGCTGCGGCAGCTACTACGTGCTGGCCCCGGTGCCGCATCTCGGCACGGCTGATATCGACTGGGCGGTTGAAGGTCCGCGCCTGCGCGACCGTATTTTTGACTATCTGGAACAGCACTACATGCCGGGCCTGCGCAGTCAGCTGGTGACGCACCGCATCTTCACGCCGTTCGATTTTCGCGATGAGCTGAACGCCTATCAGGGCTCCGCCTTCTCGGTTGAACCCATCCTGACCCAGAGCGCCTGGTTCCGGCCACATAACCGCGATAAACACCTCAGTAACCTCTACCTGGTCGGCGCAGGCACGCATCCTGGCGCAGGCATTCCTGGCGTGGTGGGCTCGGCGAAAGCCACGGCAGGATTGATGCTGGAGGATCTGGCTTGAACAGTCCGTCACTGCTCGATCATGCTGTAGAAACCATGGAAGTGGGTTCAAAAAGTTTTGCCACGGCATCGAAACTGTTCGATGCCAAAACCCGACGCAGTGTGCTGATGCTCTACGCCTGGTGCCGTCACTGTGATGATGTGATTGACGATCAGGTGCTGGGCTTCAGCAACGATACGCCGTCGCGACTCTCCGCCGAACAGCGTCTGGCGCAGCTGGAGACAAAAACCCGCCAGGCTTATGCCGGGTTGCAGATGCATGAGCCTGCCTTTGCGGCCTTTCAGGAGGTGGCGATGGCGCACGATATTCTGCCTGACTACGCCTTTGCTCATCTGGCCGGTTTTGCGATGGATGTGCGTGAGACCCGCTATCAGACCCTGGACGACACGCTGCGCTACTGTTATCACGTGGCGGGCGTGGTCGGTCTGATGATGGCGCAGATCATGGGGGTGCGCGACAGGGCCACGCTGGATCGCGCCTGCGATCTCGGTCTGGCGTTTCAGCTGACCAACATTGCCCGCGACATCGTCGAGGATGCGACCGCAGACCGCTGTTATCTGCCTGAAGCGTGGCTGGCTGAGGAGGGGCTTACACGGGAAAATCTGGCCGCGCCGCAACACCGTCAGGCGCTGAGCCGCGTCGCCCGTCGCCTGGTTGAAACGGCGGAGCCCTACTATCACTCGGCCACGGCAGGTCTGCCAGGCCTGCCGCTGCGATCGGCATGGGCAATCGCAACCGCGAAGCAGGTCTATCGTAAAATCGGCATGAAGGTGATTCAGGCAGGGCCAGCGGCGTGGGATCAGCGCCTGTCCACCAGCACACCCGAGAAACTGGTTATGCTGATGGCGGCGTCAGGTCAGGCGGTTACTTCCCGGATGGCGCGTCCTGCTCCACGCCCCGCTCACCTCTGGCAGCGCCCCGTTTAACGCCGTGACGTTCACGCAGCGTCGCCTGCAGTTTTGACAGCGGTGGCGCATAGAGGAAGCCAAACGAGACACACCCCTCTTTTCCGCGCACCGCGTGATGCATCCGGTGCGCCATATAGAGCCGACGTAAGTAACCCCGACGCGGAACATAGCGGAAGGGCCAGCGCTGGTGAACCAGGCCGTCATGAACAATAAAGTAGAGCAGGCCATAGAGCGTCATCCCGGCGCCAATCCACTGCAACGGCCAGACGCCCGTGCTGCCCAGCCAGATCAGTAAAATCGACAGACCCGCGAACACCACCGCATAAAGATCGTTAACCTCGAACCAGCCCTTGTGCGGCTCATGATGCGACAGATGCCAGCCCCAGCCCCAGCCATGCATAATATATTTGTGCGCCAGCGCAGCCGTAATCTCCATGCCGATCACGGTGACCAGAACAATCAGGGCATTCCAAATCCACAACATAGCTTCTCCCGAACATGCATCCTGCAAAGTGGCGCAGAGGTTCAATTTTAACAGAGATTGGCCAAAACAGCCGGGCGGGTTTGGCGGGTTTTAACAATTACTGCAGATGATAAAGCGGATAACCCAGATAGCCGGACCCGGAAGGGAAACCGGTCGCCATAACCGGTGAATCCGCGTCAGCGGCAACGGCTCAGTTATACACCAGATTAAAGGTGACGGTCCCGTCCGCTTTACCCGCCATCACCTGGCTGTCGGTCTGAATATATTGGGCGTTAAACGACATCGACTTCGCCTGATTGGGTGAGGAGACGGTAGTCAGCACCGGCAGCTGATCGGTCGGCACATTCAGCGGCACGCGCTGGCCTTCTGCGACCTGCAGGCCGGGGCCATAGGTCAGGGCAATGCCCACCCCTGACGCGGCGTTACTCTGTGGTGTCAGGCTGATGGCATCCTTGTCGCCAGCGGTCGCCATGCCAAAAAAGCCCACTTTGACTGCGGCGCTGTGTTCGCACATCATCTGAATCCGGAAACTTTTTTCGCTTCCCGCCCGGCTGCCGATGCCGGTGAACTCCGCCTTACTCACTTTTCCCATCTCCACGTTAATCGCAGACTGGGATGTGACAACGGCACAGCTGCCATATTGCACCGTGAAGCTGGAGAGAAAGAGCTGCGGCCTGTCGTTGATCGGCTGGCTGCTGGCCGCACTGTTCCCCACCTTCAGGCTGGCATTACCGATGTTTACCTCACCGACATTCGCGGGTTGGTTGCCTGGGTTCAGCGGGGAATGCTGCCCCGGAATTTTGTAAAACACCACATAGGACTGCAGTCTGATGTCGTGTGCCGCGTTGAACTGTGGACTGACCTGCGAGTTACAGATCGAACTGGTTTTGCCTTTGCCGGTGGTGTCGAAAAAGCCGCTGTTGCAATATGAAGGCTCTTTAAATCCAATCGCGAATCCGATGCTCTCAACACCCGGTACGCGATAGATTGGCGTCGTGTGCCCTCCCGCAATTGAGGTCTGTAATCCCGACTCTTCAGCATTAATCTGAAACCCCATATCTTTCCAGGCATAGCCCTGCTCACCGCTGTTTTTATTGCAGGTAAACGCATTGGTACTTTGCACGGGCATCTGCGCGGAGATGGGGGTGCCGTCAGCGGCGCCCGGGACATAGTTGACATTATGCACCTGCACGACCACCTGACTCACCCCCTGACACGACTCCTGGGCCAGAGAGGGCCAGCAGACCAGTGCCGGGATGAGCAGCACGATCCCTTTAATGACACGCTGAACTGATTTCATCTGAAACTCCTGTGAATTACTGGCAAACCGCAGAGACCAGTCTGACCGGATTCGTGCCGCTGGCGTCAGACAGGCGGAACGGCGCGCGACAGCTTTTCTGTTTCCCCTCCTCCTGCCACTTCACTTCAACCGTCCCCTGAGCGGGCACACCGCTCAGATAGAGTTCGCCCTTTTCTGCGACAATGCCGCTTGTGCTGCTCTGATTCCCCCCGGCATGGATGGCAATCTGCCCTGTGGCACCAAAAGGCGGGAAGGTATGCTGCCAGGTAAGCGTGAACAGCACCCGGTTCCCCACATGGGTCGCGTAGTCAGCCAGCACAATCGCCCCGCGGGTTGGGATAGCCGTTTGCCCATCCAGTTCCACGTCTACATTGTCGGGCAGGGTTTCAGTTTCCAGTTCGATGGCATTTTCATGATACGGCGAGAGTGTAGGCACAATTGCATAGCCGCGGCCGTCCGTGAACACATTGCTGCCGCTCTGGATGCCCACATTGGCGGTATCCGGAACCCGGACAATCGCGAAGGTATCCCCCAGCGGCTGGCTTAGCGTCACGCCGTGCACATGGGCCACGATCCCGCCCGAGAGACCATAGCTGTACTGCGTACTGTGACGATCATGACCAACTCCGACACTGACGCTGCCCTGACTGCCGCGATAGTCCAGCGAGCCGCTACTGTTCACATTCTGCCCCTGACTGTCGTGGCCCTGCTGCAGGGTGTAGTGCAGGTTATTGTTCTGCAATGCACTGCCTGACAGGCCGACCTGCTGCGAGACATCCCCGCGATTGCTGGCATTCATGCTGTAACTGACCGAACTGTCCGGCAGTAAGGCACTCAGTGGAACCGAAATATTGAAGGAGATAGCGCGGTCAGCTTTCCGGGCCTGGGTCGAGTCGGTGTAAAACCAGGCCACGCCCCAGGAGATGGCTTTATAATTGCTGTAGAAACCCAGATGCAGGGTGCGGTCGTTTCTGTTTGATCGCCAGTAGCGCTGCATATAGGCAGACGCACTGAGACTGCCAGCGTCACCGATACCCTGGGAGACGGCAATTTCTGAACGACTGCGCTTGTTATCGACATAGCTCGCCGGGCTGGTGAGCGCATTGGCTTCGCTGAAGGCATAAAATCCGCTGGAGGAGTAGCGATAGCTGGCCATGCTGAAAGTGGTATTCGTGGAGGCAAAATTTTTCTGATACTGCGCGCGCACGGACTGACCACTTCGGCTCAGCCCCTGCGGTAACCGGGTGCTGGCGAAGGTCACATCCATTCCCAGCGAGCCGAAATCACCCAGACTCTTGCCCAGCCCCGCCGCCACAGCATGATAGTTTTGCGCGAGCTGTACGCCACCAAAGGCGGTAAAGTCATGCGGCAGTCCGTAAAACAGCGTGGACTGGACAAATTCAGGTGAGCGCAGATTGTGACTGCCTGAATAGTGATAACGACCACCGCTGACGCTATATTTCAGATGTCCCTGACGCAGCATATAAGGCACCGCAGAGTAAGGCTGGGTGAAGGTGCGCACCGAACCATCGCTTTCATGGATAGTGATATCAAGATCGCCGCTCTGAGCGGTGGGATAGAGATCTTTAATCTCGAAAGCACCCGGTGCGACCACGGTTTCATAAATCACATAACCCTGCTGACTCACCGTCACCCGCGCATTACTGTGGGCGATGCCATGGATCACCGGGGCAAAGCCGCGCTGACTTTCGGGAAGCATGGTGTCATCAGACATCATCTGCACCCCCCGAAACTGCACGCTGTCAAACACGTCACCCGAGGTGTAGGTATCACCGACCCGGAACTGGCTTTTCAGCGTCTTAAGATCCCGCTCCAGCCAGGTCGTCTGAGACTGCCAGTGACTGACCAGATCGTAACGCCAGCTGGACGTGTTACGCAGACGCCATGCGCCAAGATTAGCCCCGCTGCGCAGGCTCAGCAGCGTCGAGTTCCAGCGGTCATTCTGATTGCGGCCGCTGCTGCCAGAGAGGTTATAGTCCACGAAAGCCGCTGATACGCCCTCATCCCAGCTGGCGGGATCGACATAGTCACGATCTTTCATCTTCAGGGCAATCTGGGGAATGGAAAGGTTTAACTGCTGGTGCGCAAAATCAAAGTCACTTGAGGCATCGGGAATGTAATCGCCCAGCTCAGCAATCGCCTCATCTTTCTTCAGGTGGCTGAATGCAGAGAAACCCTCAACGTTTACCCCCATCGCGGAGAGATCGGCTACCGTCAGCTGTGGAATCAGCCCGTTTTTGCCCTCAACAAAAGAGACATCACGGCTATCAATCACTTTGTTGTTGAGCAACAGCGAGACATGATAGGTGCCGGGCTGCTGGCCGCCCTCACGGGCGAAATAGTGCAGATCGGCGGCCGTGTGTTGATCGGATGAAAACTCCAGCGCCGCCGGATTAAAGTAGTCGTCGGCGCGGGCAGCCCGCAACGGGCAGAACACCATCAGTATCACTCCCGGTACACCCGCCAGCCATGAAGAGGCATGCTTCGTCTTTGCATATTTTCTCTTCTTTAACTGCGCGTGCTGCGTCACTTTCACGGTTAAGGCCCCGGCATCAGATCAGTAAAACCACAACAAAATCCATCAGCGTGTACGTTCTTCAGTAACGCCGCCATAGTCATTGATGGCAGACCAGCTCACCGGGCCGGCATGGCTGACCGTCCAGTGACGATCTTCACCCGGACCAATCATGCCGGGATCGTTGATCGCCTGATGATTCACGCTCAGCGTATAAAAGGAGACGAAATAGGGCGTCGGGTTATGCGCAATCAGCTGGTTGCCCTGCTGGCGAAACGCGATGTCCTGCCAGGCGTCAGCCGGATTTCCCGCCAGCCCTTTTGGCCGGAAAAAGAGTTTAAATTTCGATTTAATATTGACCTGCAGCTGATTGCTTTTATCGCGCGGTGTGGGTGAGATCGATTTGACATTCAGCCAGAAAACAGACTCCCGATCTTTCGGCAGTGGCATGCCCAGATAATTAATCCTGAGCAGGTTCTCTTTATTGGCATCCAGGCGAAACAGCGGGGGCGTCACAATAAAAGGGACGCGGGTGTGATTATTTTTATCGGCATTCTCGATCCAGGATTCGATCAGATAGGGTGTCGTTTTATCCTGATTTGTTACCGACAGCGTGGCTTCCTTTTTTCCTTCAGCAAAAATAACCCGGGTCCCTCCCATCACCACACCTGCATGCGCCGCGAGATGAAGCAGACACGCCGAAATGAGCGAAATAATTCTTATTACCTTAATCATAGAGCGTTACGCCATTGAATTACGGAGGGAAAGCAGGGTTGCCCCTGCTATGAATCAGTTATAAACCATCACAAAATTTGATACGGCATTGGCCGCGCCCACATTAATAGCGGCACCGTCACTTTTATAATCAGCATAGAATTTTAAATCGGCGTGCCCCCCCGTGCTGGCTGCCACTACATCAACGTTTTTGGAGACGGCGCCGATAGCCACCTGAGTCTGACGGTCAGCTTCATAAAGTTTCACGCCGACACCGGACGCCCCGCCGCTGGCAACTTTAAGCAGGGTACTGTCGCCACTGTCTTTATCGCCATCGAAAAGCACCGCCACTTTTTTGACGGATGTCGGGCAGTCTGTGACTGAAATAGTGAACGGCGTTTCAGTGGTTTCCGTACGGCTTTCGAAATAGGATTTGGCCCATTTGCCTAAATCAATACTCTGCTTACTACTGGCGGTTGTCACGTTGCAGGATACATCGGTAATTTCACCGGTAAATTTAACTTCACCACCGGCTCCCTGCGTTCCCGCTGCCGTTCCCGGATTCGTATTAATAGGGGATGGGCCGTCAGTCGGGGTGGCGAATGCTGATCCGGAAATCATAAGGCCCGCCAGCGCCACTGGCAGAATACGTTTTCTGATATTCATCAACTGTTTCTCTTTTCAGAACATGCAAAGTGGCCGCAACCAACCACCTGATGGATAAATATGCACCAATAAGAATGCGCCAACATAATAACGCGCTGTTTATTATGTTGCGGGTATATTAATTAAACAAAGGTAGACGAAACTTAAACGAGCAGATTTATCCGGGGCTGAGATTTAATATTGAGGAGGTTAATTGAGCAGGATCAATTCCAGCAATCCCGACTTAAATAGTCGGAAAATAAAAGACAGGATGTGATGAATAATATGATCACTTTAATTACCCATTATATTTTCAAAAAATATTTATGAATTCCAGAATGGGGATCTTTAAGCAGTCCATCGTTAAATCAGGTATGAATGGGCGCTCTGCGCTATGACCCGCAGGGATCTCTCTCCGGTTCAGGCGTCGCCCTTTCTGTTATGTTCACGGCTGACGCGCACCTGTCCGCTTCACTCAAGGCAGATCGTTATCCAGCGGCGCACGAAAAGCATGGCGGGCAGCCAGCATTAACTGGCTGGCAGTCACGGTGGCAGGTAAACGCCTCAGTATTTTGCAGGCCTGCCAGTAGCAGAGCACCATCACCTCATCCTCCTCTTTTGCCGCCCGTTCAAGCAGACGGGCGCGCAGTGACGGGACATCCAGGGTCTGCTGCTCATCCAGCATGTCCGCGATCGTCTGGTTAATAATGCGATAGAGTGTTTTCCAGGTGAGATCGGTATACAAATTTAGCCTCTTCTAACACGTATCCGCTTCCCGTGTATCCCCGACAGGGAAGTCACAGAAAGGATCTTCTCATTCAGGCGAATGAACGCTGCTGATTAACTATAGCGACTCGCCAGCGGCCGTCCAGAACCCGCGGCGAAGATTGCCAGAACGGATAATTCTAACGATTCAGAGGCCTGCCTGTCGCCTGTTACCTGCGGCTCCGCTTCTGATTGCCGATTTTTGTAACAATTGAGCCCCATTCTTAACTGGCTGCTGTGCCGCGGATTTGCCAGAGTAAGACGACTTCCCGTTACGTTTAAACTTAAGGAGTGGTTAATGAATCAGCACGCTGATGTTCTGGTCTGGGGTCAGGGTCCTGCGGTCTTCGAAGTCTTTCTGGAACCTACCTGTCCGTTTTCCGTTCGCGCTTTCAATAAATTCGACGCCTTACTGGCGCACGCAGGCGAAGAGAACATCACTCTGAAGATCCGTCTGCAATCCCAGCCGTGGCACCTCTATTCGGGTCTCATTGTGCGCTATATCCTCGCCGCGGCCTGCGAAAGTAAAACGGCCGCCAGACAGGTGATGCAGGCCGTTGCCGATCACCGCGAAGAGTTTGAATTTACCGACCACTGCACCGGTCCGAACCGCGATGCCACCCCGAATCAGATTCTGGAACGCCTGAAAACCTACAGTGGCGTCGACGCCATGGCGGCATTTGATCGGCCCGATTTGCAGAATGCCATCAAGTGGCACTGCAAATACGCCCGCCAGAATGGCATTCACGTCTCTCCTACCTTTATGGTTAACGGCCTGGTGCAGCCTGAGATTAGCAGCGGTGATGACATTGAGCAGTGGGCGAGCTTCCTGAAACGCTAGTTCGTCTCTCCTGAGTCACTGCTTTGCCTGACAGCGGCGCTTGTGCACGACATCGGCGGGCAAAACGGCTTATCCCGGAGATTCGCCTGTTTTCCTGCCGGAATGCCGGGTAAGCTGTTCGGCGACAAGCAGCCTGCTCCGCAGATAACGCTGTTGCAGAGAGAACGGCTGCACACCTTTTCGGTGCCTCTGCAATGATGCAGGCAGGCACGCACCCACTTTCATAAGGATTTGCTGATGGCGATGACGCTGGAACAACTGCAGGAAAAATATCCGGATGCGATGGTCGATGCATTTGGTGATTCACCCGAGCTGGCGAACGCGTTAAGTACGCTGATTATTGCGGGTAAAAAAGTGGCCACCTGTGGGTCGGCAGCCAACTGGCAGGATCAGGAAAAACTGCCCCAGCCGGGCGGTTACAGCATTGTTCTCAACGGTGAACAGCAACCCGTCTGCGTGATCCGCACCACCGGGCTGTTCCTGACGCGCTTTGACCGGGTGACGCCGGAGATGGCGATGCTTGAAGGTGAAGGCGATCTCAGCCTCGACTACTGGCGTCAGGAACATCAGCGATACTTTCAGCGGGAAGGCTCTTTTCACCCTGAGATGGAGCTGATTTTCGAAACGTTCCAGCTGGTCGAGGTGATCTGAACCGGCAGTTACAGCGCCTTTGCCGCCATCAGCGCCAGACGCGTGACCCCGCGTGCGGCAAGATTTTCAGCCGCACGCGCGGCCCGCATTCCGCTGGCGCACACCAGTACCACGCGTCGATCGGCAGGCGGCTGCCAGCCGGCGATCTGCTCTGGCAGCATGCGCAACGCCCCTTCCGCCACGCTGACCGGAGCCTCTTCGGCGCTGCGCAACTCCACAATGCAGTCCTCATCGGTGAGCATGGCCAGGTCGATGAACGGCGTGCCCGGCGCCTCCGGTTCCGGGGCATCGTCAAAGCGGAACTGTCGCATATGCCACGAGGCCAGGTCGCAGTGGATCATACAACCCAGCGGTGAAGGCGTCAGTTTCAGCAATACCGTGAGCACCATCTGTGCCTGCATGGCCCCCAGCGTGGCCACCGCAGGCCCCATAACGCCCGCGGTGTTACAGTCAGCCGATGCAGTGGGCAAGTGCGGAAACAGCGCGCGATAGCCGGGCGCACCGCCGCAGAATCCGCCGACATAGCCTTTGCGCCCCAGCACTGAGGCGCAGATCAGCGGGAGGCCGCGCGCATAACAGGCGTCCGAAAGCTGATAGGTAATGGCAAAATTATCCGCCGCATCCACCACTACATCAATCTCCGCCAGCGCCTGCGGCAGCAGACTGGCGCTCAGTGACTGCGGATGCGCGTCGACTTCACACTCAGGGTTTCGCTGCGCCAGTGCCCGCTGTGCGCAGAGGGCTTTTGGCTGCCCGACATCGTCCACGCCAAACAGCGTCTGCCGGTGAAGATTGTGCAGTTCAACCCGATCGCCGTCGTAAAGACGAATGAACCCTACCCCGGCACCTGCCAGCAGGGGCAGCAGCGTGGCACTGAGACCGCCTGCGCCCACAACCAGCACCCGCGCCCTGCTCAGTCGCTGCTGCCCCGCCTCACCAATTTCCGGCAACATCGTCTGTCGCTGATAACGATCCATTGTCGCTCCTTAACTGAACTGTGCCAGACCAAACAGGGGCGTGGAGGCCGACGCCATATCGCGCTGCTCCATCAGCCCGGCTTGAAACGCCTCATGTCCCCCATGGATCGCGGCGGCAAAGGCACCGGCCATCCGGACCGGATCGCGAGCTTTTGCTACGGCCGTGTTGAGCAACACGCCATCAAAGCCCATCTCCATCGCCTGAGCCGCCTGGCCCGGCGCGCCGATCCCCGCATCAATAATCAGCGGAATATCCTTAAACCAGGCACGCATGGCGCGCAGCCCCTCGATATTGCGCAGTCCCTGGCCGGAGCCAATCGGCGCCCCCCAGGGCATCAGCACTTCACAGCCGGCTTCCAGCAGTTTTTCACCGACAATCAGATCTTCCGTGGTGTAGGGAAACACCTGAAATCCGTCAGCGCAGAGAATGCGGGCGGCTTCCACCAGGGCAAAGGGGTCGGGTTGCAGCGTGTCGGCATGACCAATCACCTCCAGCTTGATCCAGGGGGTATCAAACAGTTCACGCGCCATCTGCGCCGTGGTCACCGCCTCCTTTACCGAATGGCAGCCGGCCGTATTCGGCAGAATGCGTTTGTTGAGCTGTTGCAGCAGCGTGCGAAAGGCCGCGCCTTCCCGCCCTTCCCGTCGCAGGCTGACGGTAATGATCTCCGCGCCTGACGCGTCGATCGCCTGATGCAGAATCTCCGGCGAGGGGTAACCGGCGGTGCCGAGCAGAAAACGGGATGTCGGTGCAAACTGATAAAACATGATTAACCTCCCTGCATCGGGGACAGAATTTCCAGCTGATTCCCGGCCTCAAGTCGCTGGCTGGCGTAACGGGTGCGCGGCACAAACTCACCGTTCAGGGCGGTGGCGACGGTGCGTGGATCGATCTGCTGCTCCTGCATCAGCTCCGCCAGGGTCGTTGCGCCGGTTTCAATCGCGCGTCCGTTGAGTTCAATTCGCATGGGGTGTCTCCTGAGTCAGTCGCCGCATAAGGTTTTCAGCCATTATCGGGGCCAGTAAAAAGCCGTGTCGGTAGAGGCCGTTGAGCGAGAAACGGCCATTTTCGTAGCGCACCTCCGGCAGATTCTGCCGGTAAGCAGGACGCAACCCGGTACCGCTCTCGACGATCCGCGCTTCAGCCAGCGCCGGATGCAGGCTGTAAGCGGCGCTCAGCAGCTCCATCATCGCTTTCGCGCTAATCGGGCTGCTGTCATGGCTTTCGACCATGGTGGCACCCAGCATGAAGTGCCCATTGGCACGAGGCACCAGATAGCAGGGAAAGCGCGGATGGAGCAGCCGGACGGGACGGGAGAGGCAAATGTCGGGGGTATGGAGGATCACCATTTCGCCGCGCACGGCACGCAACGCGGGCTGCTGATCGGCGGCGTGGATGCCGCGACAGTCGATAATCTTTCCGCCGGGCTGACCGCTGTGAAACGGCACGCCCGCCTCTTTGAGCCTATCCTGCAGCTGCTGCAATGCCCGACGCGGGTCGAGATGCGCTTCGCGGGCGAAGAAAAGGCCGCGAGCGAAGCGGTTTTCCAGCGCCGGTTCAACGTCGCCGGGGGCCACCCACTGATGCTGCTGCGTCATGCTGGCAAAACGCGTCAGCTCACGGCTGTCACGCGGCGGTGCAACCACCAGCGTGCCCTGCTGCACCACGCCATCGACACGCTTTGCCCACCAGCCCGCGGCATGCTGGCCCCATTCGATCACCTCTGGCGGTGCACTTTCTGCCTCGCACCAGGGCGCGAGCATGCCGCCCGCCCAGTGCGAGGCTGCCCGGCAGTCAGGCTGAGTAATAATTTCGACAGCTTCTCCCCGTTCCGCCAGCAGGGTGGCGACACAGAGTCCGGCGACGCCGCTGCCCAGCACCGACCAGCGGCCCTGGCTGCCCGCCACAGAAGAAGAGAGATTCAGGATTGAGTGGGTCACATTCGCCTCGTTATCCGTTAACGAAGACCCGTGATACAGAGGGAATAGGCAGAAGCGACGCGAATGCGCTCCTGCGGCAAGTATCTGATGCGATACCCGTCTTCCTACGCCAGTATCAACTGGGTCAGGTTCTAAGGGTCGCTGAGCCGCGCGGGTGCGCTATCAGCCTCTCAGTCTCTCCGGCGAGACTCCCCTGACGGGTTTAGTTGTAAGTGAAGCGAACAGCTTCGTCAAGCAGTGTGCAGGGGCGCGACGCAGAAAGAGAGAGACAAGGAAAGATGTCGCTACCGGATCAGAGGCGCGCGGCGACGTCTATAGCAGCGCCTGCAGGGAGTGCGTCACCGCGTCGGTGACTTCCCGAATACGCGGTTCGGCACGGCGATAGTAGGTCCATTTACCCACTTTGCTGGTTTCCACCAGTCCGGCACTCTGCAGGGCTTTCAGGCATAACGAGGTGGCGGGCTGCGATAAGCCCGCCTTGTCCTGGATGAGACTGGCACAGACGCCATACTGGTCGAAGGGATAGAGCTGGGCATAGCCTGCAAACGCTTCGTCAGGGTTTTTGAGCCACATCAGCACGGCCATTCTGGTGGGATTGGCCAGTAACTTCAGGGCCTCTTCGGGTGACATGCCGCCTCACAAAACATCAGGATGGATAAACAGGGTAGTCAGTATACCCTTTCTCCGTTCCGCCATACAGGGAGGTGTGATCCACAGGATTCAGCGGATTGCCTGCTTTAATTCGCGCGGGCAGATCGGGGTTGGCGATAAAGGTACGGCCAAAACCAAACAGGTCGCCCCAGCCTTTATCCAGCATCCGCTGGGCTTTTTCGGCGGTGTAGCGGCCTGAGTAGATAATGGGCGAGCGGAAGGTTTCCCGCAGCGCAATCCGGAAGCTCTCCGGCAGGTCAGGACTGTTATCCCAGTCCGCCTCGGCGATAGAGAGATAACCAATTTCCAGCTCATTGAGCAGCTGCGCAGCGCGGATATAAGTCGCATGCGGATCGCGTTCGACCAGACCCAGATAGACACGATCTTCGTCCGTGCTGCTGAAAAGCGGGGCAAACCGGACACCGACACGATGACTGCCAAAGACCGAACTTACCGCTTCAACCACTTCACGCAGAAAACGCAGACGATTCTCAGGCGAGCCACCATATTCATCCGTACGGAAGTTGGTGTGCTCAGAAATAAACTGATTAATCAGATAGCCGTTGGCGGAGTGAAGCTCAACGCCATCGAACCCGGCCGCTTTGGCATTTTCCGCCGCCCGCCGGTAAAGCGCCACAATCTCTTTTACTTCCGCGTTCGTCAGCGCCCGCGGCTCGCTGGGCGCGGTTAACATTCCGGCACCCGGTCCGGTTTCAATAAAGACCCGGACGTTATCGGCGGCTATCGCTGACGGCGCAACCGGGGCCTCTTTTCCTGGCTGAAGTTCATTATGGGACACCCGCCCCACGTGCCAGAGCTGGCAGAAAAGAGTGGCACCTTCCTGATGCACTGCTTCGGTGACTTTTTTCCACCCCGCAATCTGCGCTTCACTGTGTATCCCTGGCGTCCATGCATAGCCCTGCCCGCGAGGCTCAATCTGGGTGCCTTCAGTGATCATCAGTCCGGCACCGGCGCGCTGGCGATAATATTCCACCATCATCGGACCGGGAACATTGCCTGGCTGCTCACTGCGGCAGCGGGTCAGCGGCGGCAGAACGATGCGGTTACGGAGCTGAAGGTCGCCCAGGCTCAGGGGGGTAAAAAGTGATGGCATGACAAAAAAATCCTCTGGTGTTTGAAGAGGCGACATTATATTTATACATTTAAATTTGTAAATGTGTTTGCGGACTTTTTATTTGTCCTGTGCCTGATTTCATCAGGTTATGAGAGACTTATCGCCAGGCGATGAACCCGTGCGGTAAGATTTCTGTTCCGGATGCAGACGCAACCCCCCTCAGCGCGCATTTACCGGATTTTAACAGGGAGCTATCTGTGAACAGGCTAATCTCGACAGACGCGCTGGGACCACGCATCTGTATTCTCGGGCCTTCTAACAGCGGAAAATCCACGCTGGCTGAGGCCCTGTCACGCAAAACAGGTCTGCCTGTGGTGCACCTGGATCAGTTGCATCATATTCCAGGCAGTCAGTGGGTGCCCAGGGAGCCGGACCTGTTCCTTCGTTTACACGCCGAAGCAGTCAGTCAGGAGAGATGGATCATGGAAGGCAACTACACAAAGTGTATTGAAGCACGGCTCGCCCGGGCCACCGGACTGATTCTTCTGGATGTCAGCGTGCCCTTAGCGCTGCTGCGCTATGTCCGGCGATGCTACTCCTCCACGCCGCGGATCGGGGGACTCAGGACTCACAGAGAGCCGGTAAGCCTGGCGATGATAAATTACATTGCCCGCATCGCCCCTCAGAACCGGAAGCGGCACAGGCAACTCTATGACTCGCTCACGCTGCCAAAACTGCTGCTCAGTTCTCCTCGCGCCATGAATCTCTGCGCGGAAGAGTGGGGACTTCAGCTAAAACACCCTGGAACATAACCAGCCAACGGCCAGGAATGCAGACAGAAACCGTCAGAGAAACTATGGCGATTCATCAGCAAGTTTCAGATGGGTCAGCAGCGCCGTCAGCGACGGCACCGGTCCGGCATGGGTGGTTGCTGAGCGGGTCGTGTCCCAGGGCATCGCATCATCGGTGCAGAAGTCGCCGACACACTGCATATCCACCGCCTCATTGAGTAAACCCACCGGAACCCAGACATAAGGCCTGCCCCGCAGCGGGTTGGGCACGGTGGAGCCACAGCGGGTGCAGAAATCGTTGCGATAACCGCTGGCTTTTTGCCATGACGCCAGGTGATCTTCTCCGCCAGTCCAGCGGAACTCCCCCGCTTTCACCAGCGTCGCCAGGTTATAACCGGTTCCGCTCTGCTTTCTGCACAGCGAACAGTGACAACGGTAGTAAAGCGTGGATGGCGCTGCCAGCTCAAAAACCACCGTTTCACATAAGCACGAGCCTTTCATTTCACCGCCTTGTTGATGTAATGAGAGAGGCCACCGCTGCGGATGCCCCCTGATCGCAGTGACACCCTGGCGAAACCGTTGTTTGCATCAGCACAGGGGGTGCCATTTTCATGCAGAAGTCGCGAACGGCCATCCCCGACTTAGTGGCGACTGAACACCAGTTTCAGCCCCGCCAGCGCAAAGCAGCAGGCTAACAGCGCCTCCAGTCCGCGACGGATGCGGCGATAGAACGCGCTCATCACCGCCGTCGAGAAGAGCAGCGCATATCCACCGAACACCAGCAGACAGATCGTTGCACAGCCAGCGATGATCAGCGGTACCGTGGAGGCAGCCATATCGGGCTTCAGGGCAAAAGACATGATCGCCACCCAGGTAAGAATCGCCTTGGGATTGCCGACATGCATGAGTATTCCCTGGCGAAACAGTCTGCCCCAGGCGACCCGCTCAGTGCTGGCATCAATGCCTGTTGCTTCCGTGCGGCGCAGGGCCGATTTACCCGCTTTAAATGCCAGCCAGAGCAGATATAACCCGCCGCCAACCTTCAATACAATCAGCAACTTTGCGAAGGTGGCCAGCACCGTCAGCACGCCACAGGCGGCCAGTAGCGCCCAGATCATTGAGCCGCTCACCACGCCTGCTGCCAGCGCCAGGGCGGCTCCCCTGCCCTTTTTCATCGCCGTTCCCATTATCGCCATATTGCTGGGACCCGGGCTGGCCGTGGCGACAAAGTAGGTGGTGAAAATCAGGAGTAATTCATGCGAAAGTGCCATAACCGCCTCTGAGATTGATTGTTATCAATCTGTTATATCGGTTGTGGCGAACATTTACCAGTGATGCTGTCGTCCGCCTGATGGGCGGAATCTCATTCAGCGGTGATAAAGATCAGGTCGGATGAGAGTCCGGATGAAATCCGGCAGGCTGAGCGGTTTATATGCGCATTTGTCATCGCGTACGGGCGCAGTGCTGAAGAAGTTTAGCGGGAAATGAGACGGGCAAAAGCAGGATTAAGAGTCAGTCCGGCCGATCGCATTGTGAAAATGAAATCATTCGCCGGACTGAACGGGCTCAGGAAGCGCTTATTTGCCCAGAATTTCTCTGCGGACAATCTCTGCGCCTGCGCTCAACGCGTTGAGCTTGCCATTGGCAACCTGACGCGGCAGCGGGATCATGCCGCAGTTGGTCGAAGGATAGAGATTTTCGGCATCCACAAACTGCAACGCCTTGCGCAGCGTACTGGCGACCTCTTCCGGCGTCTCAATATTATGGGTTGCCACATCGATGGCGCCGACCATCACTTTTTTACCGCGAATCAGCTCGATCAAATCCATCGGCACCCGCGAGTTCTGGCACTCCAGCGAGACGATATCGATCGATGAGCGCTGCAGTTTCGGGAAGACCTCTTCATACTGGCGCCACTCGGTTCCCAGCGTTTTCTTCCAGTCGGTGTTCGCTTTGATGCCATAGCCATAGCAGATATGCACGGCGGTTTCACACTTCAGCCCTTCGACAGCGCGCTCTAGTGCCGCAATACCCCAGTCGTTAACCTCGTCGAAAAAGACGTTAAAAGCCGGCTCATCAAACTGAATAATATCCACGCCTGCGGCTTCCAGCTCTTTTGCCTCCTGGTTGAGGATTTTTGCAAATTCCCACGCCAGTTTTTCGCGACTTTTGTAGTGGTTGTCGTAAAGGGTATCGATCATGGTCATCGGCCCCGGCAGCGCCCATTTAATCGGACGATCGGTCAGCTTACGTAGAACCTTTGCATCTTCGACAAAGACCGGCTTCTGACGGGAGACTTCACCCACCACGGTCGGGACGCTGGCATCATAACGATTACGGATACGCACCACTTCGCGCTTTTCAAAATCCACGCCGCTGAGGTGTTCGATAAAGGTCGTGACGAAGTGCTGACGGGTTTGCTCACCATCACTGACGATATCGATCCCCGCCCGCACCTGATCGTCCAGGCAGAGACGCAGCGCATCTAATTTCCCCGCCACTAACTCATCATCCTGCAGTTTCCAGGGTGACCAGAGCACCTCTGGCTGTGCAATCCAGGAGGGTTTTGGCAGGCTGCCAGCGGTGGATGTCGGTAATAAGGTTTTCATAGCAGGTGACCTTTTAATTTTAATTAAAGAACGGATTCAGCGGACCATTGCGCCAGCAGGGTCTGGTTAGGCTTAATGAAATGGGCCTCAGTAAATTTCCCCTGCTCAACAGCCAGCCGGCTGCGCTCTTCACGATCGTAAACAATCCGGGTTAAAGAGTAATCCTGATGCTGCAGCGTCGGCTGATAGCAGTGACCGGCAGCGGAATTCGCGTTATAGATTTCAGGGCGATAGATCTTCTGGAACGTTTCCATAGTGCTGATAGTGCCGATCAGCTCAAGGTCGGTGTAATCGCTGAGCAGATCCCCGTGGAAATAGAACGCCAGCGGCGCAACGCTGCCCTGCGGCATAAAGAAACGCACTTTCAGGCCCATTTTCCCGAAGTAGAAATCGGTCAGTGAAGGTGCATCCTGCTGATATTCAATGCCCAGAATGGGATGCTGATTGCCGGTGCGCTCATAGGTGTTTTTGCTGGACACGCTCAGGCAGATAACCGGTGATTTGCTGAAATTCTCTTTATAGACCGCTGAGTTAACGAAGCTTTTAAAAATGTTGCCGTGCAGCTGGCCAAAATCCGCGGGCGTGCTGAATTCAGTCTGCCCTTTATTAAAATCTGCCAGCACCACGCTGAAATCATAATCGCGCACGTAGGATGAGAAATTATTTCCCACAATGCCCTCGCTGCGCTCACCGGTGTGATGATCCACGATATAAGTTTTTAAAATTTCGATAGCCGGAAACGCTTCGCCGTCAGCGCCACCCTGAAGATTCAGCTCCGCAGAAATGATCTCCAGTTCAACGGAATAGCGGTCAGCCTTTGGATTGTCCCAGTGCGCCAGCGAGTTAAAACGATTATCGATCATCACCAGGGCGTTGCGCAGATTTTCCTGACGCTTTTCGCCACGCGCTAAATTCGCAAAGTTCGTCGTCGCGCGCGTATTTTTTGAAGGGTTATAGTTTTCGTCGAAACGAATACGCTTGATGGTAAAGGCAAAATCGTTGTTCATCGCTATCGGGTATCCTGGTCGCTGATATGAATTGTTGCTGAGAGGGTTATGCAGCTTTGCTATCCCTTAACAAGCATTCATATTTCTCAAAGTTATTAACAATTCTTACTTTATGCCTCAACGGGCGGGTGAAAAAAAGTGATTAAATTTCAACGAACATGAAGGAAATTCATGTTGAGACGGGAAAGCGGGGGATTTTTCACGATCGGGCGGGACATTCATTTACCCGCACCCGTGCGCGGGCCTGTCACCTTCGCACAGAACCCGGCGTCGCGGCAAATCTGCACGGGTGCCGGGCTTATCTCACCAGCGGTAACGTTACCGCTGGTGCGCTGCGCTAGATCTTATAAAAATCATCGCAGAAGGCTTTTCGCGCACCCGATTTCAGGGAAAGCCTGTGCGCCGCCTCTTTCATCAGTTTACCCAGACCGCCGTCGCGTTTCGCCTCTGTCAGGCGTGAAGCGGGTCCGGTCAGGGCCAGGGCCGCGAGCATATTGTCGCCCTCACCAAACACCGGAAGGGATAATGAGGCGATATGCGGATCGCGGATACCAGAGGTAAACAACGGAAGTTCCGGCTGAGTCTCAAACAGCGGTTCTCTGCGTCCCCAGCAGCGAAGCACCTTTCCGATGGCTGAATTATCCAGCGGCAGAAACGTTCCGGGCAGACGCGTTTCCCGCAAGCCTTCTGACGGTTCCGCCCTGAACAGACAGAGTCGCTGATCCTTCTCGATGACATACCAGGTGGCGCTTTCACCCGTGGCCGTCGCCAGGGCATGAAGCTCAGGCTGGACGATAGTGGCAAGATGAAAGGATTGTTCATAGAGCTTGCCCAGATAGAGCAGTCTCGGTCCCAGGGTATAAACCCCGTTGTCGCGCCGGATAACGTAATTCATGCGTTCCAGTGAGTTCATCAGGCGATAAACCGTCGTTTTGTGATACCCGGAAAGCTGGGCCAGCGCGGTCAGCGTGAGTGACTCTTCGCCAGGCCTGAAACAATCCAGTAGCGCCAGCGCTTTTTCTACGGCAATTACGCCTTCATTCCCCATTAGCAGGTTCTCCTGTTTGCGACGGCAGGCAGTTTACCCTGTAATTTGTGATTCACATCGTATTTACATCACAAATGAATGCTTAACACTGGTGTGATCCAAATTAACATAGATATAGTAGTTTTATATTGTACAACAAAGTTGTACCTGGTAAAACGAAAGAGGATGATCTATGCCACATGCAGATAATACCTTCATCAATCGCGACATTACCCGTATCGCGCCAGAGCTCGTAAAACAGGCTGCTCAGTTTCAGGCCGCGATACTGGCAGATGTTGCCGGGCGACGCGGAACGCTGCACGGACGCGTAAAACCGCTTTCCCACACCATGAAAGTTGCCGGCCCCGCTATCACCGTTGAAGTCAGACCGGGTGACAACCTCGCTATCCACGCCGCACTGGCTATTGCCCAGCCGGGCGATGTGATTGTGGTTGATGGCAAAGGCGACATCAGCTGCGCATTAATCGGCGAAATTATGTCTACTCAGGCGCAGGCCTCTGGGATTGCCGGGATTATTATCGATGGCGCGGTTCGTGATGCCGATGCACTGAGCACCAATGGCTTCCCGGTATTTGCAGCGGGCCTGAATCCCTGTGGCCCGACCAAATCGGTGGCGGGACGGGTTAACTTCCCTGTTTCAGTAGCAGGCGCAGCGATTCAGCCTGGCGATCTGGTGATTGGCGATATCGATGGCGTGGTTGTGCTGCCTCGTGAAGCCGTTCCGGCCCTGATCGAACTGGCGCAGAAAAAACTGGATTTCGAAACCAGCCGCATCGCCGCCATTCGCGATGGCGATCTCCGCGCGCCCTGGTTAGAGAAAGCGCTGCTTACGGCTGGCATGCTGGTTGACGGGGAGGTGCTGTAATGACGACCTCTTCTCCTGTCATTCTGGTCACCGCCAGCGATCTGGCACCGCAGGCAGTGAGCCTGCTCGACGATTTCACGATTGTGTATGCAGGCAAACAGCCGGGCGAAGAGACTCTGGTTCAGCTCTGCCAGCAGCATAACCCGGTGGGGATTATCGTCCGCTACGGCAAGATTAACGCCCGCATCATGGACGCCGCCCCCGCTCTGCGCGTTATCTCCAAACACGGCAGTGGCATCGATGTCATCGATCAGAAAGCCGCCGCTGAGCGTCATATCAGTGTTCAGTCGGCCCCGGGTGCCAACGCGGCTGCCGTGTCAGAGCACGCCTGGGCGCTGATCCTGGCCTGCGCGAAATCGGTGATCCCGCTGGATCAACGCATGCGTCAGGGACACTGGGATAAATCGACCCACAAATCCGTGGAGCTGGAGGGCAGAACCCTCGGGCTGGTGGGTCTGGGGGCGATAGGGGGTCGCGTGGCCCGTATCGGCCGCGCTTTTGGCATGAACGTCCTGGCCTATGATCCCTATGCGCGCACTTTCCCGGATGAGTGTGTCTCCTCCTCGCTGGACGATCTGCTGCGTCAGTCAGATGTGATTTCATTGCACTGCCCGCTGACAGAACAGACCCAAAAGATGATCAACGCAGAGTCGCTGGCGTTGTGTAAAAAAGGCGCCATTCTGGTGAATACGGCTCGCGGAGGGCTGATCGATGATGAAGCCCTGATCGCGGCACTGAATGACGGCACGATCGCCTCGGCGGCGCTGGACAGCTTTGCGACAGAACCGCTGACCGCCCCGCATATCTGGCAGAATGTCGACAAGGTGATTCTGTCGCCACACATTGGTGGCGTCAGTGATAACTCCTACGTGAAGATGGGCACCGTGGCAGCCACAAACGTGCTGAACGTGCTGGCAGAACCGGTGAAAGACGAAAGTCCGGTTTCCTGATCGGCTTTTCCTGACCGGCTAAACAGGCGCCTGGGCCGTTTAGCCGGTTTTTTTATGCGTTCTCTCTTTTGCCTGGCTTTCAGGCTATGCCCTTGCCGCTTTACCACCCTGTCCTCTGAAACTTTCCCTCTGCCCTCCCTGTGGCCTGCCATGCACTGACAGACGCGATCAGCATTCAGATGCCACATCGCGGCACTCCAGCTTTAAACACCCGCAGATAGCGTCACCTGTCCCTGCAGGGCCAGACTCACTGTCAGCACCTCCCTTCTGGCTGAACCAGCGCTCCTTACACCACTCTTCCTCCAGCCGAGGGTGAGCCCCTGCATACGGCCCGCTTTCGTCAGATGGCATTCAGAGGGGATGACAGCCCGCTACAGGCTTACAGAAGTGCCAGGCGTGGCTCAGTGAAAAGATGGGCGAGTTAACATGGCTGTTGAGTAAGCGAGGGGGTGTTGCACACAAAGAGATCGATCAGGAAAAAGAGGCGGCAGGAGGATGAGTGAAGGGAGAAGCCCGGAGACACGGCGAGCAGCGTCTCCGGGCTGACAACGTTATTTACTGACGGGTGAAGCGGTATTCTCAACTTCAATGTTTAATTTTTTGGTGCGTCCCATAACCAGCACGGCGATGCCGCCGACGCTGCAGAGCACAGCCAGTGGCAGCATTGCCAGGGTGTGACTGCCGGTGGCCTGATTGATGATGCCGTAAACGTTAACCATCAATCCTCCGCCAATCAGGTTAGCCATTGCCCCGATAGCAGCCAGACCCGCCGCAGCCGTCGTGGATGACATCCAGCCCGAAGCCAGCGCCCAGAAAGGCCCTTTCATTGAGTAAGCACCAATCAGCACCAGCGACAGAATCACGACGCTGCCGGTCAACGTGTTGGTCAGGAATGCAGAGAGCAGACCGCCTGCGATTAAAAACAGCGTCAGCGCGGTGTGCCAGCGACGTTCGCCGCTGCGGTCAGAGCTTCTGCCCCAGACAATCATCAGAACAGAAGCCAGACCGTAAGGGATCGCATTTACTAAACCGGTTGTGAAGTTGTCCAGACCGAAAGATTTCAGCAACTGCGGAGACCAGACGCTCAGCGTTGAACCTGCCGCCGAGGCACCTGCATAAATCAGCGCCATCACCCAGATATGTTTATGGCGCAGCAGCTTCCACAGGGAGATGTGTCCAATCGCTTTTTTCTTCGCGTTTTCCGCTTCCAGCGTGGTATTCAGCCAGGCTTTCTGCTCCTGATTCAGCCAGCTGGCATCAGAGGGGCGGTTGCTCAGCATGAAGAAAGCGGCCACACCCAGCACCACGGCCGGAATGCCTTCCAGGATGAACAGCCAGTGCCAGCCGCGCATGCCCAGCCAGCCATCGAGTGACAGAATCAGACCTGAGATAGGTGAGCCGATAAAGTTCGCGGCAGGGATAGCCACCATGAAGGTCGCGATGACGCGTGCACGGTATTTGCCGGGGATCCAGTAGGTCAGATAAAGAATGACGCCCGGGAAGAATCCTGCCTCAGCGGCACCCAGTAAGAAGCGCAGAACATAGAGCGTATTGGCGCTTTCGACGAAGGCCGTACAGACCGAGATGATGCCCCAGGAGACCATGATGCGCGAGATCCAGATCTTTGCACCAATCTTCTGCATCGCAAGGTTGCTGGGGACTTCAAACAGGAAGTAACCAACGAAAAACAGGCTGCTCGCCAGGCCAAACACCGCTTTCGACAACCCCAGATCTTCGTTCATCTGTAACGAGGCCATGCCTATGTTGCCGCGGTCAATAATGGCAATCAGATAACAGACAATCAGAAATGGCAAAATGCGCCAGACCACCTTTTTTACGGTCTGCTGCTCGATATCGGCAGAGAAAGTCGTGATGTGCTGTTTTTCAGACATGATGATCCTCACATTTTTGTCATCGTTTTGCGCGTGATACGCAAAACGCATTGTTGTACTCTGTAAAACATTAATGTACTCAGTAAAACCATTATCACGATAAAAAAGCGTCTCCGCCGGAAGATGTAATCAGGTTGTGTTATTTGTCACAAAAAAGTATTCAGCACATCTGGTTTATGTGACGCGCAAGTCGTTACCAGGATAAAGAGCGGACAGATTTTTTGCGGGGTTGATGCGACGGGAGAGAGTAATGAGAACAAAGGCCGTCATCCAGGGATAATTTTTGCTTTTATACCGCTTGTTCTGGATGGATCGGCCTGGTTTCATGATCCCTCATTCAGGACGGCTCTGCTGACTGGTCTGCTAACGCTATCCGCTCCCTTTATCGTGCTTCAGCCCGCGCTGGGTTTTGGCTTCGCGGCGTCGCGAACGCCCCGTCCCTGGCGAGCCCAACTGCTTAGCCTTCTTACGCATATAGCGTATGGATGCGGACTCTCAATCACAACCTTACTGACTTATTAGCGTCGGATGGAGGCTCTGCCTGAAACGCGCTGCATTTGATGCCACTGCATTCTCCTGACCGAAAACGGCGAGTGGCTCTTTAAGATTGCAGAAGAACATAGCGCCCATTCATTCAACGATTCTCAGGGGAGCAGGTTCCGGATATATAACCGGAAGTTAAAGATTCTTTATTACCATTCCAGACGCAGCCAGTATCATAATGGATGCGGCCAGACGAAAAAGGCGTCGTTGCGCTTTTTCACTGGTGAGCAGATGGCGTATTCTGAGCGCGGCAAGAATAAAAACCGCGCCAACGCTTAAAAGGACCAATACGGTCACGGGCACCAGCATTCCTCCCCACATTTTTAATGACACATTATCCAGAGAAATGACAAGAGGCAGTATCGCCAGATAGAAAGCGATAGTTTTGGGATTCCCAAGTGTTAGGGTCAGCCCTGAAAACCAGGCTGTTGCCAGTTCTTTGTTTGTCGTTTTCTGTGCAATATTTATCACCTCCGGCTGACTGCACCAGAACTGCCATGCGAGCAGACATAAATAGAGTGAAGCAGCATAGTTAATCAGGGTGAAGATAGTGTCATTTGTCTGCCCAATCACCCCCAGACCGAATATCGCCAGTGTTAAATAGATCAAATCCCCCAGAATAAGTCCTGCCAGCATAGCAAAAGCGGAAACAGCACCCCCATAGACACTACGTGCAACCAACGCCGTCATTCCGGGGCCGGGGATGGCAGCAGCCAGACCGAGAGCTGCAACATAAGAAATTACCTGAGCGATTCCAGACATCGTTATTCCTGTTTTTAATAGAAGAGAGAGGGACGGCGGATTAAAAGCGCCGCTAATTCATGGAGCAATAATCTTTATTGTTTTGGACACCACCAGAACGCTTCAGAGAAAATTAACGGAGCCAGGGAAATTAAAACTCTGACACCCGCTTTTAAATTGCATAGCGTAAAACAGACTCTTATGCAGGTCATAATGAGAAGAGTCAGGTTTAAAACCCTCTTTTTTTGCCTTGAGCCAGAAAATAAATTCAGGTGATTGAGAAAGAGAAGAGTATGCATGACCTCTGAACAGGATCTTATCCTGCCTTATCTCTCCTGAACGGTGAATCAATTATGCCGTAAACAAAGAGGAAAGAGTCACCTATCTCATTTACCCGGCACAGGTTTTCAGGTAGAAATAACCACTTATTGATTACATTAAGAAAGGAATTTCCCTAAATGGCACTCAGCCCGACAGATGTGAAGATTCTGGAAGTTCTGCAGAACGATGCGCGCGTCACCAATCAGGAACTGGCGGAGAAGATCAACGTTTCAGCTTCTCCCTGCTGGCGCAAAGTGCGCAGGCTTGAAGAAGATGAAGTGATCAAGGGTTACCGCGCTGTTCTGGATCGCAAAAAGATTGGTCTGGGCGTGATGGTTTTCATTCGGGTAGTCATTGACAGCCACAGTGAAGCGCAGGCCAGAAAGTTTGAAGAGGAAGTCACGGCGCTTGAGGACGTTGTGGCCTGTTATAGCATCGGTGGGGATGCCGACTTCCTTCTGCAGGTTGTCACATCGGATCTGGATTCCTATGCCGATTTTGCCATGTCAGTAGTGCGCAGATTGCCGGGAATCAAAGAGATGCAGAGTATGTTTGTCCTTAAAGAGATCAAACCACTCGTTACTTATCCTGTAAATAAAGCGTCTGTGCAAGGATGACTACGATAGCACCTTAGCAAAGCACACCGCCTCTTCCCGGTTTATGTAGGGCCCATAATTTGCGATGCGGTTATATCCGCTGTTCTGATAAAAACGGACAGCCTTATGGTTCACAGCACGGGTTTCGAGCCAGATTTCCGTGTATCCCATTCCCAGCGCCGACTCTTCGAGGAAGGTCAGTAATGCCCTGCCGATCCCGGCGTCACTGCGGTCTGAATACATTCTCTTCAGTTCGGCAACCGTCTCTGCAAGCGGTCGGATAGCGCCGCAGCCGACAGCCAGACCCTGATGATTTCTGGCCACCACCCAGAGCGCTCTCTTTTCATCCATAGCAGCCATTGCAAAGTGTCGCCTGCCATCATCGCCGGTTATCGCCGCGAGCTCGGCTGAAAGCGCATTTATCAGCCGTTGCGACTCCGGGGCGCAGGGATCGGCTTTTTCTACCCTAATCATGCCAGCCTCCGTTTTTCTTTTAACCGTCAGAATAAAACGAAATCCGGTCAGCGACATCCCCCTGGCACTCATGGACGGGAGTAATAAGACTGGACCCGTCTCACAATGCCCGGATGAGGGCTCGTCGCGCATTCACGGCTAAGCCTCTACTTCGCATCTATAATTCAGTGATTCATCACCCTGCGCCCTTTTTAATCGTGGCAGCGAGAGGTCGCGGTTCCGCCTCACGCAGAGACTGGCGGCAAAAACAGCTGAGTGCCCCAGCCTCTTACGGCGCGGCTCCCGCTGAGTGACGCACAGAACAGAACGGCCGGTCACAACATAATTTGACTCTTTACTGAATAAGGAAGCCTCATGAATCTATCTCTCAAAAATCAGGTTGCGCTGGTGACCGGTGCCAGTTCAGGCCTCGGCTATGCCTGTGCAGCAGCCCTCGCAAAGGAAGAGGCCGCTGTGGTCATTAACTATCACAGTCAGGCCGAGCCTGCCGAAGAGCTGGCAGAAAAAATCCGGGCCGGTGGCGGTCGTGCCATCGCAGTGAAAGGTGATGTGTCGAAAGAGGCAGATGTCGATAATCTCTTTGCGCAGACCCTTGCTGAGTTTGGCAGACTGGACATTCTGGTGGCTAACTCAGGCCTGCAGAAAGATGCCCCCTCTATCGAAATGACGCTGGAGGATTGGAATACCGTTCTGGATGTAAACCTGACCGGGCAGTTTTTATGTGCGCGGGCTGCGCTGCGCCAGTTCCGCGATCAGGGACACAGTCCGGAGATCAGCAGAGCGGCAGGGAAGATCATTCATATGAGTTCGGTTCATCAGCTCATTCCCTGGGCCGGACACGTTAACTATGCCGCCTCCAAAGGCGGCGTAGACCTGCTGATGAAGACGCTGGCGCAGGAGGTGGGTGAGGCGCGTATCCGCGTTAACTCGGTTGCGCCTGGCGCTATCGCGACCGCCATTAATGAGGAGACCACCCAGGGTGAGGCGGGCAAAGCATTGTTAAAACTGATCCCCTATGGCCGCATCGGTGCGGCTGAAGATGTGGCGAATGCGGTAGTCTGGCTTGCCAGCGATCTTTCCGATTACGTTCATGGCACGACGCTCTTTATAGATGGTGGCATGAGTCTTTATCCCGGATTCCGCGACAACGGCTGATTCCTCTGCCTCGCGCAGAGGATCAGGGCGGCAGGTCTTATCCGCCCCCTGGCAGTGACCGGCGCCCGAAGCAGTGCATTCTCCGGGCGTTTTGTCTCTGCGGTGGCTGCCGCTCAGCAGGTGATCCGCCCGCCGCGCCATGCGACAATCGCGCCTTACACGGTTTTGTTCTGAGGTTTCCGACATGACGTCCTTTTATCAATTCACGGCCCCGCTGCTGAACGGTCAGACGGCCTCCATGGCAGACTACGCAGGCAGCACGGTGCTGGTAGTCAACACCGCCAGCCGCTGTGGGTTCACACCGCAGTATGCTGGCCTGGAAACCCTTTATCGCAGATATGCCGATCAGGGACTGGTGATACTGGGTTTCCCCTGCAATCAGTTCGGCAGGCAGGAGCCCGGTAGTGCTGACGATATCGCACAGACCTGCCACATCAATTACGGCGTAAGTTTCCCGATGTTCGGCAAAGTGGAGGTCAACGGGGCCGCGGCACACCCGCTGTTTCGTTACCTGAAAGAGGCGTTACCCGGCATTCCGGGTGGCCGAATCAAGTGGAACTTCACGAAATTCCTGATTGGACCCGACGGCACACCGCTAAAGCGATTTGCCCCCATCACCGCCCCGGAGAAGATGGAGTCGGCCATTGTCGCTGCGCTGCCAGGGCGATGAGCGCGCCTGCTGAAGATCGACGCCCGCCGACAGGTTTCTGCCCTGTTTTGAAGCGCCGCGATATCAGGCGCTACTGTCTGATAATGGTCTGAATAATCCACTCACGGAATATTTGCATCGACGGCGTCATTTTCCGGGCTCTTTGCCAGGTCAGCCAGTATCCGTCATTGCCGGAATAAATATCAAAAGGCCTGACGAGCAGCCCGCGCTTTATTTCGGGTTCAAACATAATTTCCGGTGCCAGCGCAACGCCCCCGGTAATCAATACGGCATCAATGATCAGACGCGATGAATCCAGAACAGGCCCGTTAATTCTGAAGGGGGGAATACCCGCCGCAGCAAACCAGTTTTCCCACTCTTCATGACGATAAGAGCGCAATAAATTTTCGCCCGTAATATCCTCAGGCCGGTTAAGTTTTTTCGCCGTATCTGGCCGGCATAATAGCGTCAGCGGAGCGTCAAACAGCAGTTGATTATGCGATGCCGACCAGTTGCCAGAACCATATCTTATAGCAAAATCGACACCTTCTCCGGCGATGCTCACCACATTGTTATTGGTCTGAATACTCAGTTCGATAGCGGGATGGCGTTGCCGGAAATCGTCAATTTTCGGCAGAAGCCAGCCCAGCGCAAAGGTGCCGACACAGGAGAGCGTGAGCGCCTCCCTGACTTCTCCCCCTTCAAACTGACGATAGGCTTTCTCAATCCGATGAAAAGCATCAGAAATCTCAGAAAAGAGCAGTCGCGCCTCATCGGTCATTTCAAGACCACGCGAAAGCCTTCTGAATAATGTGGTTTCTAACCGCTCTTCAAGCAATCTGACCTGCTGGCTGACCGCCGCCTGCGAAACGAACAGTTCCATGCCTGCCCGGGTAAAGTTGAGATGGCGGGCAGAGGCTTCAAATGCGCGCAGAGCGTTAAGCGGAATATCCCCTTTCACTATAGCCCCCAGAAAAAGTTATGACTGGCATCAATTTATACCGTTTTGACTCGCCGGGAAATTGATTTATTTTGGAGCCCGTAATTAAGGGGAAAAATATTCAGTCACAGCCTTGTGACAATCCCGATTTAATTAACTTTTGTATAGGGAACGTTTAATAATGAATAAATTTAAAAACCGCCTGGCCGGAATAGTGTTATTCGCCGCAGCAGGATGTTCAGCGTCAGCACATGCGGCTTTCGATCAGCAATCCCTGAACAATCAGTTTGAGAAACTTGAACGTCAATCCGGAGGCCGGCTCGGCCTGGCCGTCATTGATACGTCTGATAGTGCGCAATATTCCTGGCGCGGCAACGAAAGATTTCCACTGTGCAGTACCAGTAAGGTGATGGCCGTTGCTGCGATATTAAAAAAGAGCGAAGGGTTAAAAAAAAATAAAAATGCTGATACTTTACTTAATAAGAAAATTCATATAAGTCAGCACGATATGGTGAATTACAATCCTGTCACCATGAAGCACATCAATTCGGCAATGAGCCTCGCGGAGCTGAGCGCGGCGGCCCTGCAATACAGCGATAACGCGGCGATGAACAAGCTGCTGGCGTATCTGGGCGGCCCGCAGTATGCCACGCAGTTTGCGCGAACCCTTGGTGATACGATGTTCCGGCTGGACAGAAATGAGCCTGGCCTCAACACCGCGATTCCGGGTGATCCTCGCGATACCACTACCCCTTCAGCGATGGCAGCGAGTCTTAACAGACTTATTTTAGGTTCTGCGCTTAAAGACGATCAGAAAGCCACACTGACAGCGTGGATGAAGGGCAATACCACGGGGGCAGCCAGTATTAAAGCGGGCCTTCCGGCAGACTGGATAGTGGCCGATAAAACCGGCAGTGGCGACTACGGCACCACCAATGACATCGCTGTTATCTGGCCGAAAAATCATGCCCCCCTCGTCCTGACCACCTACTTTACGCAGCACGATAAAAGCGCCGCCGCGCGTAAAGATGTGCTCGCCAGCGCAGCCAGAGTGATTGCGGACGCTGTCCAGCAATAAAGACGGACAGGTTCAGAGCTGTTCTGTGAGCAAAACCGGCCCTGGCCGGCCGGTTTACCGGTTTCAGCACAGGGCCGTCAGGCCGTCATGCCACCATCAATCACCAGTTCGCTGCCGCAGATGTAACGGCTTTCGTCCGAGACCAGGAACAGGGCCGCCGCAGCCACTTCATCCGGATCGCCCAGCCGCCCTGCCGGTATTCGCGCGCTCAGTGCCTGCCTTAGCTCATCGCTGGCCTGGTCGAACATCGGCGTATCCGTCGGGCCCGGACTGAGTGTGTTGACCCTGATACCGCGCGGTGCCAGTTCGCTGTTCCAGGTGCGGGCATAAGCGCGAACAGCGGCCTTACTGGCAGAATAGGTTCCATAACCCGGATTGGCGATTCCCCCCGCAATGGAACCGATCAGCAGAATGGCTCCTCCCTCCTCCATGAGCCTGACAGCATGCTGTACCGTCAGCACCATGGCACGCACGTTCAGACCAAAAATAAGGTCAATATGCTCTGCTGAGGTCTCATCCAGGTTTGCCGGTACAGCTACACCTGAAGCATTAACCAGGATATCGAGGCGACCGGCTCTGGCCTGAATCGTCCCGAACAAACGTGCGAGATCGCTGGCATCCGTCAGGTCACCCGCTATCGCTTCAGCCTGACCGCCGGTTAGCGTAACCGCCTCTGCCAGCTGAGCTTCGCGTCGGGCGGTAATAAAAACCCGTGCGCCTTCCTGCACAAAACGGCGAGCGATGGCAAGACCGATACCGCTGCTGCCACCGGTCACCAGAACCACTTTTCCACTCAGTTTCATCATTGCCACTCCGTAAAGAGGTTGAACGATGGATGATACATTTCGTATATTTAGTGTCAATTACGCACCTGATGTACATCAGATATCCTTGAGGAAACCGCATGGCCACCGATATCACCGCTCTGCTGGCAGAGATCAACAGTACCCGCCCGATCCTGGAACAGGTTGCCAACAAATGGTCGGTGTTAATCCTGACCGTGTTGTGCTCACAGCCGTCGCGATTTAATGCCATTAAGCGCAGGCTCGATCCCATTACCCACAAATCACTGACTGAGGCATTACGCCGTCTGGAGCGAAACGGACTGATAAGCCGGCACGTGATCGCCTCCTCACCTGTCGCGGTGGAGTATGCGATCACGCCTCTGGGCAGAACCCTGCAGGACCCGTTTGTCGCGCTGGTCAACTGGGCGAAGCAACATGGCGAAACCATGCAGCAGGCTCAGGAGGGGTATGATGAGCGTGAGCCGGGACAGCAGATGTGAACATTTTTGAACGCGTGAGACAGGAGTGAGATGGCGCTAAGCGCAGCGGCTGACAGGATTCGGACAGCCAGTGATCACAGGGCTGCCTGCTCAAAAAACTGATAGGAGCCATCGCGGCGGGCTTTAGCCTGATACATCGCTTTGTCGGCGCGCTCGAACAGCATTTTCGCCGTTGCCGTTCCGAAGCGGGCCAGGCTGATGCCAATCGCTGCACCGATGCGCACGTCCATGTTATCGATGACGAAGGGGGCCTCCAGGCTGTCAATAATGCGCAGGGCGATGGCCGATGCCACCCCGCGATGACTGCACTTTGCTGCCACAATAAACTCATCGCCGCCCATCCGGGCCACCGAGTCGCCCGGGCGCATGCAGCGCTGCAGCCGTTCACCGACCTGCTGCAGTAAGGCATCCCCTGTCGCATGGCCCATGAGATCATTCACTGCCTTGAATCCATTGAGATCGATAAACATCACGGTGGTGAAAGCCGGGTCCTCTGTCTCCGCCAGCATTCGGCCAATCTGCTCGTTAATCCAGGCGCGATTAGGCAGCCCGGTCAGCGGGTCGCGGGTCGCCAGCTCTTCGAGATTGCGCATCCTTTCCTTGTCACGCGTGATGTCACGCGAAACCAGCACCGCACCGATATTTTTGCCTGAAGAGGGATTGCTGACGCCACAGGCTTTGGTGCCCAGCGTGAGGTAGTGACCGTCACGATGCCGTTTACGTACTTCAACCACATCCGGCAGCATTCCGCCGCTGAAGATATGTGCCAGCGCTGCCGAGGCAGATTCGCGATCGTCAGGATGCAGGAAATCGACCACCAACTGACCAACCACCTCTTCAGGTCTCCAGCCTATCATTTCGCTGTAGGAGGGCGAGATCGAGACGTATCTGCCATTCGCATCGCAATGGGCAATCAGATCGGTGCTGTTCTCAATCAGCAGGCGATATTCCGCCGCCGTGCGCACCGCATCCTCCAGCGCTTTACGCTGTGCAGTCACATCCAGGATGAAGCCGTTGTACTTCTGGTGGGAGGTGCCAGGCAGACTGTCCGGCAGGCCGGAAACCACGACGCGGCGTGTTTCGCCGTCCAGACAGTGGATAGGCACTTCAAAGTAGAAAGGGGTCAGATATTCCAGCGCCGCGGTCAGCTGCAGCGCGATCTTTGCATCATCGTCAGCCTGCGCCAGTTCCAGCCAGGAACTCAGCGTCACCCCCTTCAGGGCAGGCATCAGGCCAGCCGGTGTTTCCTGACTGGCAACGCAGATACCCTGCGCGTCTGTAGACCAGACGGCAGTGAAAGAGGGTTTAATCATTAAGTTCATGGCGGCCGACTCCGATGTTGCTGACGATACTAAACAAGCTCAATACTCGTCGCTACAGACCTGATTATAACCGTAAATGTCCGTCTGACGCGGCAGGAGGCGACAGTCACTGGGTGAGCCTGAGGCGAAACCGGCCATCGCGCATGGCGGGCGCCCGGACCTGGCTGGCCGTTGTTTCTGAGGCCGCGATCCTTACAGGGATGTGCGCAGAACGTTTATGACAGGGTGCAGTCTCTGAGGTATCAGCTCCTGTTTATCGGCTCATCAGGCCGGAATCTTTAGCCCTGTCGCGTTAACTGCCCCACTTTCCGGCGCTTCATCTTTCCTTAAGAATACTCTTATAACATCCCTGCTCTGTTAGCTCATATTGGGCTTTTCCGGAGCGTGACCCTATGCAAAATAACAACACAGCATCGCTTTCTCTGAGTAAAGTGCCTGCCGTAACCGCGGCATTCTGGTTAACCAAAATCGCGGCGACAACCCTGGGTGAAACCGGCGGCGATGCGGTAACCATGTCAATGAATCTGGGATATCTGACCGGAACGCTGATTTTTGCCATTATCTTTCTGGTCGCGGTGGTGGTGCAGATTAACCGTCCCGGTTTCAATAAATGGATTTACTGGTTCACCGTGGTGGCAACCACCACGGTGGGCACCACGCTGGCAGATTTTGCCGACCGCTCCCTGAATATCGGCTATCCGGGGGGCACTCTGCTGCTGATCACGCTGCTGACCCTCTCTCTGTTTCTCTGGAAAATAACCTGCGGCACGGTGGCGGTCAGTTCGGTGAACAATGGCGTCACTGAGACCTTCTACTGGGTGACCATCATGTTTTCCCAGACGCTGGGCACGGCATTAGGTGACTGGGCGGCAGACAGTGAAGGACTGGGTTACGATGGCGGTATTCTGCTGTTTGCGGGTGCGCTGGCGCTTATCTGGGCGGCGAGTTGCTTTACCTCGCTTTCGCGCACTGCGCTATTCTGGGCGGCCTTTATCCTCACACGGCCTCTGGGTGCAGTGGTGGGCGATTTTCTGGATAAACCGCTTGCATCGGGCGGGCTCGCGCTGAGTCGCTACGGTGCCTCACTGACGCTGGGCCTGATCATCATCGCGCTGCTGGTGCTGCTGCCCCAGCGCCCGGCCGCGAAAACCGCCACCGCGCATTAACCGCGCGACCGGGAAAACGGGCACACGCCTGCTTCAGTCCCTGGCAGAGCCGCCTGCACCGGCGGCTTTTCAGGATTTGCCGTTAACAGGTGTACCTGCTCTGGCCACAGAATATGCCGGCTGGCTACTCAAGCCGGCTGGCGATGAGGCGCAGTTGTTCTGCTATCTGCTTTAAATCCCGCTGCTGCTGTCCGGCCATACCGGTTGAACTGCGCACCACCAGTTTAGCCGGCAGAATCGAGGAAGAACGCTGCTCATCCTGTTCGCTGGCCAGCAACAGCCTTGCAACCGCCTCTTTGCCCTGCAAATCGAGGTCCAGCGACACCGTAGTCAGCGCCGGATGAAAAAACGCACTTTCATAGGTGTCGTCATAACCAATCACAGAGATCTGGCCCGGCACCGCCACGCCGCGCTGATGCAGCGCGCTCAGCACACCCAGCGCCATCTGATCGTTGCCCACCAGCAGTGCGCTGAATCCGGGCGCTTCCCGCAGCAGCTGCAGTACACCGTTGTAACCACTCTGTGCGTCCCAGTTACCATGGCTGATGCTGACGGGCTTCAGACGGTAACTCTCCAGCGTATCCAGCCAGCTTTTCAGACGCAGATTTGCTGAAACCGACTGCTCGGGTCCGGCCAGCAGGGCGAACTCGCGATGGCCCTGCTCATAGAGATATTTAACGCTGGCACGGGTGCCGTCAGCCGGGTTAAACGAAACGTTAAACACCGCGCTGTAAGGATCGACATCCAGAAACAGACAAAGGATATCGTCATTCTCCTGCACGATTTGCTCAGCATCGTGGCTCTCCAGCGGGACATTGATGATCACCTTGTCCACCCGCTGAGACTTCAGCTCATTGATGCAATCCTGGAGGCTTTGATTGACGTTCTCATCAATCATGGCGATTAGCACCTGGTAGTCAGCAGCATTAGCATAACGTTTAACCGCAGCGGCCACCTGCGAGGGGGCATGCAACGCCAGCGAGGTGGTCACCAGACCCAGCGTGGTGCTCTGCTTACCCACCAGTTGCTGTGCCAGCCTGTTAGGTACATAGCGCAGGGTTTCAATAGCGTGTTCCACCTTGCGCCGCGTTGATTCCGAAACGTTTGCCGACTTATTCAAAACCCGCGAAACCGTCTGATACGAGACGCCAGCGTGGCGGGCGACATCCTCTAAGGTGGCATTTTTTGATTTCATAATTCGCATCCCTGATGACCAATGGCGGAATGGTATCACAGCCGTGGTGTCAGCCAGCCCACCGCTGTCACATTGCATGAATAAAAAGTAAAAGTAATACCTTCACATATTGAGATTTGGTGATCTGATTCACTAATCGTTACAAATAGCGCCGCTTTATTTGCAGTACCTCACACATTATCGCGATTTTATTTGTCACCCATCTGACAAAAAGCGTTTACTGCCGCTGTCATGTGAACGTATTACAAATAAAACTGAGGATAACATGGAAACAAGGTTACGTACTGCTGCCGTGGCGCTTGCTGCGGCCCTGACTTCCCCGACGCTCTATGCCGCTATCGACAACATTGATTTCCATGGCTATCTCCGTGGTGGGGTGGGCGTATCGCAGGATGGCGGTATTGAAGAGTATCAAAAGAACAAAGTCGGCCGTCTCGGCAACGAAGCGGATACTTACGGCGAGGTCGAACTGGGCAGTGAGGTTTACAAGAAGGATGATGTCAGTTTTTATGTCGACACCATGGTCAGTATGTTCTCCGACGGCTCAAATGATAACGAAACCACCTTCGGTGACGATGCTCAGTTTGGCCTGCGCCAGCTTAATCTGCAGATCAAAGGACTGGTGCCGGGTGACAAAGATGCCGTGATCTGGGGCGGTAAACGCTACTATCAGCGTCATGACCTGCACATTATTGATACAAAGTACTGGAATATCTCTGGTTCGGGTGCCGGTATCGAAAACTACACGCTGGGTCCGGGTGCTGTCTCTTTTGCCTGGATTCGCGGCGATGCCAATGATGTGGATTACCGCGTCGATGGCGACAACGACGTCAACATTAACTACCTGGATCTGCGCTATGCCGGCTGGAAACCCTGGAGTGGAGCCTGGACCGAGTTTGGTATTGATTACGCCATGCCAAACACCACCAACAAACAGAAGGAATATGGGGGTCTCTATGACGCGGATAATGGCGTCATGCTCACCAGTGAAATCAGTCAGGACATGTGGGGCGGCTACCAGAAACTGGTGTTCCAGTACGCCAATAAAGGTCTGGCGCAGAACATGATTTCGCAGGGCGGCGGCTGGTATGACATGTATAACGATACCCGCAACGCCAGCGGCTACCGCGTGATCAATACCGGTCTGCTGCCGGTCACCGACAAATTTTCTCTGAACCAGGTCTTTACCTGGGGATCAGCAGACGATATCACCGCCCAGACGAGTAAAAGTACCCTGCTGTCGCTGGTGGGTCGCGGTCAGTATCAGTTTACGCAATATGTCCGCGGCATCGGCGAAGTGGGTAGCTTCTGGCAGAAAGATGAAAACAAAGTGGGCAGCGACTACAAAGCAGCAGGACAGAAATATACGCTGGCACTGGGTCTGGCAGCCGGTCCCGAATTTATGTCTCGTCCGGAACTGCGCCTGTTTGCCTCTTATCTGAATGACTCAGAAGATGGACACAGCTTTAAAGACAACACCAGTAATAACACCTGGAACTTCGGCGTACAGGTCGAAGCCTGGTGGTAACCGCGCCATCGCCTCATTGGGGTCATTGTTAAGCTCTTATGCAGGGGCTTTATGGATAACCGGCGACGGTTATCCATTTTTTTGTCCCGGATTAAGACCAGTGCCTCATTCCGGCTGAAAGAAACGCTCTTCCAGCAACTGACGCAACGGGTCGGACTGCCTGCCAAAAATCGCATGGACTTCCTGTCCCAGAATGACCACACCAATTGCCCCTGCCTTCTGTAATCCGGCCGTATCCACCGCCTTCAGTGAGGTCACCTTCACCCGCAGCCGGGTTATACAGGCGTCCACCTGCTGAATATTGTCACGCCCGCCAAAGCACTCGACAAGCCGCTCCAGTAGCGCGTTGTCTATTTCAACCTCCTGTGCCGTAATCGGCTGCCGGCTGAAATATTGCTTAAACGATTTCAGACTTACCATGTTGTTCTCCTTCAGAGGATAAAAAGGCGGGCTGCTGCCCGCCACTCACGACTGATACACGAAAACGAGCGGGCCATGCCGTGACTGCCCGCAGAAGATAGCCTTTTTCTGTCCTCGGCCTCTAAAAAACCAGCCCTGCATCAACAGCAAAAACCCCGCTCTTCCTGCAGAGAATGCCATCTCTTAAAGTGATGGGGGGCATAGGCCCCCTGAGCCTGTGCTCTCCCTATTCCAGCGGTCGGCTCAACACACGGCATCCCCACGCTGCCAGCATCAGCGATCCTGTCATGGGTGTGCCATCAATCAAATCGCTCAGCCCGGCAGGCAATAACACCTGCTGCGTCTGGCCAGTAAAGTTCTGCACAAACAGAAACGCCTGTTCACCATCGGTACGCCGCTGAACGACCACACCAGGTGGCAGCTCAATCGGCAGTGCGCGCGGTAATTCCAGCTGCTTAATCAGTGCACCGTAAAAATCCCGATGGAACGACAGATCATTACGCGACGCGATATACCACGCTTTACCCTGACCTACCCGATTTACGGTCACCGCTGGCGTTCCGGCATAAAAATCACTCTCGTAACTGGCCAGCGCCGTCGCCCCTTCCAGATGAATATGCTCGCAAAGCTCACGCGCCTGATAAGGTCCGCTCAGCCCCAGCTCATTGCCGCGTATCCCGCGCACGCCGTTGAACTCCTCATCCGTCAGACTATCGATCTCTTCTGACCAGATGCCGAGTAATGGCCGCAGCGGACCCGGAAATCCTCCGAGGTAACAGAGATCGCTCTCATTCACGATGCCGCTCCAGTAACTGGCGACAAAATGGCCGCCGCGCTCCACATGCTGCCTGGCCCGTGCTGCAAAACCATCACGCAGCATATAGAGCATCGGCGCAATTACCAGATCGTAGCCGCTGAGCTCGCTATCACCATTAATCACATCCACCGCCACTCCCTGCTCCCAGAAGGCACGATAGTGTTCGTTCACCGTGCGCTCATAATGCAGGCCCAGATTGCGTGGTCCCTGCGCATTATCCATCGCCCAGCGACTCTCCCAGTCAAAAATGATCGCGACGCGCGCTTCAACCCGACTGCCCATGACCGGCGTCATCGCTGCCAGCATCCGGCCCAGCTCTCTGACTTCACGCCCGGTGCGGGTATCAAGATGACCGACATGATCGACCACCGCACCATGAAACTTCTCAACTGAACCCCGACTCTTGCGCCACTGGAAATACTGCACCGCGTCCGCACCATGCGCCACTGCCTGCAGGGAAGAGAGAATATGCATCCCCGGCTTCTTCAGCTTACTGGTCGGCTGCCAGTTCGTTGCGCCTGGCGTCGACTCCATTAATACAAAGGGCTTGCCCTGTTTCAGGGTGCGCATCAAGTCGTGGTACATCGCGGTATAACAGGCAAGCGTGGTCTCATCCCTGACGTTGTGCCACATCGGATAGCTATCCCAGGAGATAAAATCGAGTGCTGATGCCAGCTTCCAGTAATCGTAGTCGTAGAAATACTCCATGAAATTGGTGGTCGCGGGCAGGTCAGGATTCGCCTGTCTGAGCGGTTTAATCTCCTCACGACAGAAGTCCGTCACCTGATCGGTCATAAACCGACGCCAGTCCAGATTCAGACCGTGGATCGACATTTCACCCTGCGGCGCTGGCGACACAATCTGTGACCAGTCACTGTAGGTATGACTCCAGAAATCACTCCACCAGGCGAGATTCAGATTATCCAGCGTCTCATAGCGGCGCTGCAGCCAGCCGCGAAAGGCCTGCTGACAGCGGTCGCAGTGACACTCCCCGCCATACTCGTTAGAGACATGCCAGCCGATCACCGCAGGATGATGCGCATAGCGCGCCGCCAGTCTGCTGTTTATCGCCTGCACCTTCTGACGATACACCGGTGAGGTCATACAGTGGTTATGACGGCCGCCATGCAGGGCGGGTATGCGATCGCGCCCCACACGCAGTACCTCCGGATAAGCCTGCGACATCCAGGCCGGGCGCGCTCCGCTGGGCGTGGCAAGAAACACAGATATTCCCTCCAGCCAGAGCGAATCGATCACTTCATCCAGCCAGCCAAATTCATAGCGTCCCTCTTCCGGCTCCAGCTTAGCCCAGCTGAAGATACCCACCGACATGACGTTACAGTTCGCCTGCTTCATCATCGCGACATCGTCATCAATAATGCCCGGCTGGTGCATCCACTGCTCCGGATTGTAGTCAGCACCATGCAGCAGCCGGTTAACCCGGGCGCTGAGCGGGGGAAATTTATTCATACCTGTTCCTCAGAGGAAGAGATCAGCGTCAACGCTGATAGTTAATTGAAAACCTGTAGCGAAGGCAGGGCCTTGCCGTGACAGTCAAACAGCGCCTGGTTCTCGCGGGCGTTACCCTGTTTCCATTCGTCGTGGATATATTTCATGCCTGCGGGCGTGGCCCAGGTATTACCCGGCGCGGGGATCCACGCCGGTTCCCAGTACACCACGCCCTTACCGCGATGATCCGGCACCGCCAGTACCGCTGTGATCAGGTCATGCAAATAAGCCGCCTGCCCTGCGACCGTGCCCGGATAACCGCCTGCCTGCGCCTCTCTGGCCTGGAAACTGTTCTCAGCGCTATCGCAGTTTTCCAGCGTGTAGCCATAGGCGGCTTCCACCACCATCACGTCTTTGTCGTAGCGCCGGGAGATGTCATCCATGTTTGCTTTCAGTGCACTGATGGGGCCGTTCCAGTAGGTGTACATCGACAGTCCGATCACATCGAACGGCACATCGCGCTTAACAATTTCGTCGAACCACCAGCGGAACATATCGTTTTTGGTGCCCTCAGCCAGATGCAGCATGATCTTCACCTGATGCGGATCGCTGAGGTTTTCACGCAGCCCGCTGATGCCTGCCTTGAGCAGGCCCGCCAGCCGATCAAACTCACCGCCGTTCTGGCCCCAGCTTTTGCCTTCCGGCCAGAGCATGCCGCCATTAAGCTCATTGCCAATCTGCACAATATCCGGCATCACGCCTTCTGCTTTGAAGCGGGCGAGGGTGTCGCGCGTGTAGTCATGCACCTTTACTTCCAGCTGGGGAAAGGTCAGCGACTGCCAGGCTTTAGGCTTGAACTGCTTGCCGGGGTCGGTCCAGAAGTCGCTGTAATGTATGTCGAGTAACAGCTTCAGACCTGCCGCTTTGACACGCTTCGCCAGCGCCAGCGTGGTCGGCAGATCGTTACCGCCACCGCCATAGGTGTGACCGTTGTCGTCGTTAGGATCGACCCACAACCGCAGCCGGATAGTGTTGATACCGCTGGCTTTCAGAATGGCGATAGCATCCTGCTGTTGATTCGCAGCGTTATAGAATTTCGCGCCCTGCTTCTCCAGTTCTGCCAGCGAAGAGATGTCCGCCCCTCTGATAAAATCGGCAGGCCACGGTCCGGCAGAGGCGATGTCTGGCTGTCCGGCGGCGAGCAGCGGCGTCGCCCAGGCCAGCGCCAGGGCGAGAAATAATCGTTTTGGTGACATGATTTATCCTTTTGTACTGCCTGAGGCGAGGCCGGAGACAAAGTATTTCTGCAGGGCCAGATAGAACACCGCGACCGGCAAGGCGATCAGTACGGCACCGGCCGCATAGGTGGTGTAGCTGGCACCCATTTTTTGCGACACCAGGTTGTAGAGGCCAATCGGCAGCGTGTACTGCTCCGGCGTGCGCAGAATGGTACTGGAGAGGATGAAATCGCCCAGCGGTCCGGTAAAGGAGAACAGCGCGACCACCGCCAGAATCGGCTTCGACAGCGGCATGATGATCTCTGCAAAGATGCGGAGATTGCCTGCACCATCCATACGTGCCGACTCATCCAGATCTTTGGGAATCGAGTCGAGATAGCCCTTCATCAGCCAGGTGTTCATCGGGATCATCCCGCCGACATAGATCAGCACCAGCGCCAGATGGCTGTTGATTAATCCCAGCAGCTGCGACAGGACGAAAATCGCGATGAGCGCCGAAAACTGCGGGATCATCTGCAGCAGCAGAAACAGCATCAGGCCATTCTGCCGCCCTTTAAAACGAAAGCGGGAAAAGGCGTAGGCGGTACAGCTGACGCTGATTAACGTCAGTACCATGGTCAGGAAGCTGATTTTCATCGAGTTCCAGTACCAGGTCAGATAAGGGACCGTGCCGTTGAACAGGTCGCGGTAGTGCTGCAGCGACGCATTCTCCGGAATGATCGCGCTGCTGAGCAGACTGTTGCCCGCATTCAGTGATGCGCCTACCGTCCAGACCAGCGGATAGATAATGATGGTCGAGACGGCCAGCACCACCAGCCAGGTCAGCGACAGGCGTATCCACCTTTCGCGTTTAATACTGCCGGACTTCGCCATAACTGCTCCCTTACACCATCTCATCTTGTTTAAACGACCGGGTCGCGCGGAACTGCCAGAGCGCCAGACCTACCACGAAAATCGACAGCAGAATGGTGATCGTGGCGGCGATGGCATATTGCGACGACGACATGGTGAGCTTGTAGATCCAAGACACCAGGATATCGGTGCCGCCGGCATTCGATCCCGCCACCGCCGGACCACCATTGTTAAACAGGTAGATGATGTTGAAATTATTAAAGTTGAAGGTGTATTGCGTGATGATGATCGGCGCAATGGCGTAGAGCACCAGCGGCAGCGTGATGGTTTTCAGTCGTGTCCAGGCGCTGGCCCCATCCATGATTGCCGCCTCATAGAGATCTTCAGGAATCGCCTGCAGCACTCCGGTCGTCATCGCAAACACAAACGGGAAGCCGAGCCAGGTCTGCATCATGATCAGCGCGGTTTTAGTCCAGAACGGGTCGGTCATCCAGGCTTTAGGTGCGATGCCAAAGAAGTCGAGAATCGCATTGTTGATTACGCCAAAGCTGTCATTAAACATCCCGGCAAATACCAGAATGGTGACAAAGCCCGGCACCGCCCAGGGCAGGATAAAGAGAGTGCGGATCAGCGGCTTAAAGCGCAGGTCCTTCTGATTGACCAGAATCGCCAGCATCACGCCGACGGTGCACTGCAGCGTGGTCGCCAGCAGCGTCCAGACCACGGTCCATTGCAGCACATCGAAGAAGGTGGAGCGCCAGATTGACAGCGTAAAAATGTTGATGAAGTTTTTGAAACCCACCCAGTCCACCAGCTTCGCCGGTGGCGTGTGATAGAGGTTGTAGTTGGTGAAGGCGATGGCGAATCCAAACAGAATGGGAAACACCACCACAAACACCAGCAGAATAAAGCCCGGCGAGATCATCAGGTAGGGGAAGCCGTCACGCAGCAGCAGCTGATACTGCTGACGCACACTGTTAAGTGGCTCTCCCCTGTCGCGCTTAACGCCATTGATCCAGGCGTCGCGCACCGACAACCCCCAGATCGCCACGCCGAAAGCGGCTATCAGTACACTGATAATTCCCTCCGCCAGCAGGAAAATGGAGTTATCACGCGGCACCGCTTCACCCAGCGTGTAGAGACCCCAGAATCCTTCTCGCAGAAAATCATGGAAGATGCCGGCAAAGCTGCTGAGCAGAATCAGAAAGCAGACGCCTTTCGCCCACTGGCGGTGGTAAAACTGGCCGAAGCCAGTCAGCAGTGCCAGCAGTGCACCGGTCGTCGCATGACGACGCGGACGCCTGGCCGTCACCAGATGTTCCTCGGAAGATATAGCCACTCTCTGATCCTTATCCTGTAGGGTAATCCCGTGAACCGGCCTTACTGATTACTGGCCTGCATCGCTTCAATCTGCATGGTGATCTGTTTCACCGCGTTATCCAGCGCGGCTTTTGGCGCCTGCTTGCCGGAAACGCTCAGTTCCAGCGCCGCATTAGCCGGCCCCCACACTTCCTGCATCTCCGGCACGCCTGGCATGGCTGACGCGCGCGCTGACTGCACCGCGACCGCGTTGGCTTTCTCATCATCTTTAATCATCGGATCGTTCATCAGCGCAGTCACCGGCGGGATCTCCTGGGTTTTCTGATAGCGCGCTTTCACGTACTGCGGCTGGTTGATAAAGGAGAGGAACTTCTGTGCCAGCGCCTGATCTTTGCTCCAGGTCGATACCACATAGCCTTTAACGCCCAGGAAGGAGCTCATCGGCTTGCCGTTTGGCAGTAGCGGCAGTGGTGCCACGCCGTAGTTGATCCCGGCGGCCTGATAAGGCTGGAACGCCCACGGCCCGTTGATCACCGCCGCCGCTTTCTTCTCGGTAAACAGCGAGTCGATTGCGTTAAGGCCGTTGTCGCCCATGATGCCGCCAGGCAACAATCCTTCGCTGAAGAAGCGCCTGAGATAGGTCACGGCCTCCACACTGCCCGGCGTGTTCAGTCCGATATCCTGAGTGTTGATGGCACCCTGTGCATCTTTACCAAAGATGTAAGCGCCCATCGGAGCCATCACGCCCCAGCTGTAATAAATCTGGTCGAACTTCGCCAGCAGGCCATACTGTTTTGCCTCGCGCTGCTTCTGCGAGAATGCGCGATACTCATCCAGGGTTTTCAGCGGCGCGGGCAGCAGATCTTTGTTGTAAATCAGCACCAGCGTTTCTACGGCTTTGGGTATGCCATAGACCACCTTATTCTGCGTGAAGGCCGCCATCGCCGAAGGCGTGTAAGCGCCCTGCTCTGCTGCGTCAATCTTCAGTGGGGCCAGTAATCCCTGCACGACCGCGCTGCCAAGCTGATCGTTAGGAATGACCAGCACATCAGGGCCGATTCCGGCCGGCCCGTCCAGGCGCAGCTTTTCAATCTGCTGTGCAAAAGGCATCTCCTGTACTTTCACATCAACATTGAACTGCTTCTGGAAATCAGCGACCGCTGCTTTGATGCCATCCGCTTTCTTAATATCTTCCCAGACTATGAGTTGCTGAGCGGCCCAGACGGATTGATTCAGCATCAATGCTGACAGAAGTAGCGTCACGCTGGTTTTGATTTTCATTACTGGCCTCATGTGAAGGTATTACATTTAATGTTATTTCCGCTGATCTAAACCTGACAATTTTCCAGATGGCAGGGAGTTATCAGGCAAATGCAACGTGATTAACGTATCGCAATTTCGCTTACGCTACGCGGAACATCAGAAACGCTCCAGCCCCTTCGTGCCAATGTGTGATCGCTATTACAGAAATCAAAAACAGCGGTAGGGCGCCTCCTGGCGTAACGTTATAGTCATGGCAGGTAGCATCACGGCTGACATGTAAATCGACCATCTGGTATACGTATTACATTTAAGCCACCAGAACCATACCATGAGGATCAGCATGTCCAGCATCAGATTGAGAAATGTGACCAAACGCTTTGGTAAAACAGAAACGCTGAAAAACATCGCGCTTGATATTGAAGCCGGAGAGTTTGCGGTCTTCGTGGGTCCCTCAGGCTGCGGTAAATCCACCCTGCTGCGGCTGATTGCCGGGCTTGAAGAGATCAGTGACGGGGAAATCCTGATCGGTGAGGAGGTGATGAATGATGTCGCCCCCTCACATCGCGGCGTGGCAATGGTGTTTCAGTCCTACGCGCTCTATCCCCATATGACGGTGGCAGAAAATATTGGCTACGGCCTGAAGGTGAATGGGCTGCCAAAGGCGCAGATTGAGCATCAGGTCGCAACCGTTGCAAAGACGCTTCAGCTTGCGCACCTGCTGGATCGCAAACCCCGTCAGCTTTCCGGCGGCCAGCGTCAGCGCGTGGCCATTGGTCGTGCCATTGTGCGTAATCCCGGGGTATTTATGTTTGATGAGCCTTTGTCGAATCTGGATGCGGAGCTGCGCATCGATATGCGGCTGCACATTGCAAAACTGCATCAGGAGCTGAAAACCACGATGGTCTATGTCACGCATGATCAGACCGAAGCGATGACGCTGGCCGACAGGATTGTGGTGTTGAACGATGGCAAGGTGGAACAGGTCGGCCCACCGATGGAACTCTATTACAATCCGATTAACCGTTTTGTGGCGGGTTTCATCGGCTCACCCAGGATGAACTTTCTGCCCGCCCGCGTGGAACAGTGTGGCCCGGCGGGGCTGGTCGCGTTGATCAATGATGGGGAACACCGGTTGCAGCTTCCTTTACCTCTGCGCCAGCTGCAGCCTGGCGATGAAATCACGCTGGGCATCCGACCGGAACAGCTTCAGATCAACGGTGATGCGCCACTCAGCATCCACTTTCACTGCGAGGTCGTGGAACGTCTGGGCAACAACACCTGTCTGTTTGGGCAGAGCCACGGTTATGATGGTTTCAAAATGCTGCTGCCCGGGGACGTGCACTTCCATCCCTACCAGACCCTGCGTCCCACTTTCCATCCGCAGCACTGCATGGTGTTTGATGCTGACGGAGCACGTATCAGCGCAGATATTGAGATGCCACAGGTGTGCGCAGCCTGAGATCGCTGACTGATATGTCCGGGAAAAAAGGCCGGAAACGGCCTTTACTGCCGGAGCGGTCTATCCGGTCAGTCTGATGCGCCTCCTGACCCGGCGGAACAGGTTACCGGTTAAACCGATCCCTCTTTCTCGATGACCAGCACGCGGGCAACGCCCTGGGGACGCGCAATATGCTCTGTTCCTTCACTGGCATAGAAAATATCGCCTGTATTCAGAACCCTGCTTTTAATCTCACCCTGTTCTTTATATTGCATTTCAACACACCCATCCATCACCGCAAAAACCTCCTGCCCATCGTTGATGTGCCACTTATAGGGCCGATCGGTCCAGTGAAGTTTCACGCTGGTATTGCCGAAGCTCGCGATGTGCTGAGCGTCCCAGGCCTTCGAACCGGTAAATTCTGTGCTGCGGTAAAAATTCATTTTATCTCCGGTAACAGACATACGTTTTCGTCATCGGCCTCATGAATAGCAGAGCAACAACATGGATTCCAGACTCATGCCCGCGCTTGTCCCGATCTGTCCCGATGTTGTCCGGTTAAGGCGGTATCAGGAGATCCGTTAGCCCCGATAAAGCCCGGTATGTGGTGAGGCTAACCGCTTCCGGAATGATCACTTAATGAATCGCCTGGCCCGAACGCGATGGCAGGGATAATATTGACGATGCGTCTCTGTTTCCCCCGACTGTCAGAAGGAGTGTCATGAATTCAGCAACCCTGCAAAACCTCTATCACACTGCCAGTGAGAAAACGCTCGCGATGTGGGCGAAAAACGCGGGGATTGGGGAGATTAAAAAAGAGAGTTATTACGACCCGCTGAAGCTGGCCCTGGCAACCGGCATTCAGCCCGCCGTTCCCCCCGCGGTTTCACGGCTGCTGGATGAACTGAAACAGCTTACCCGGGATGACCCTCTGGCCGATACCTTGCCGGAGCAGGGTCTGCACTTTACCTTTTTACCCCTGACCCTGCCGCTCTATATTGAGCACGCACCTTTGCCGGAAAAAATAGCTGAACTCAGGGCGCTCTGGTCCGGTTTTCACGCGCAAAACATTGTTATCAGAGATCTTCGTTTAGTCGCGTTGCCGGGACAGCTGTTGCTGGCGGGCATCCCCGACGCGCCGGCAACAGACCTGCGTCACGCCTTCTGTGAAGAGGTTCTCAACTCCCGCTGGAAAGAAGAGTTGCTGATGCGTCACACCGGCAGCGCCCTGCCGGCCCCCTTCTGGCACTCGACCCTGCTGCGCTACGGCGCGGCTTATTTACCCGCGCCGCTGCGGCAGTTCTTTCTGGCACGCCAGACCCTCAAGTACGGGAAGGTAGAAGGCGAACTGATGCTGGCAGAGGTCAACTACAACTGGACAACCTGTTATCCTTTGCAGGATTAATTGCGCGTTCAGAATCAGCTCATTCAATCAGGAAAGAAGATGTCTCTGGCAAAGAAAGATTTCACCCACATCCCCTCTCACCCGTCAGTCAGACCATGAATCGTCAGCTGTTTGTTTCTCTGGATGGCCCCAAAGGTGCCGGTAAAACGACCCTGCTGGAAGCGATCACGGCACGGTTAAGGGCAGACAACCGAAAGGTGGTCCGGCTTTGCGAGAAAAAAAGCGATCCTGACAGAGCGCAGACCATGGCGCTGGTTAACCGGCTCGCCAGAGATCCCTCTCTGGATCTGGAACGGGAAGTTTGTGAGCGCTTAGCGGCCAGCCGGGCGTGGATTTCCCGCAACGTGCTGACCCGCCAGCCGCCCGACAGCATTATCCTGATGGATCGCTGGTATCCCTCCGACGCGGCCTTTCGCCGGCGGATCCCGTTTGCAGAGATTTTGCAGATGAACCACGCGCAGGACGTGCGCATACCGGACCTGCATGTCGGCGTGGTCACCGCGCCTGAGATTTCATGGTCACGGGCCGCAGCACGCTCCCGCGGGCTGGGAAGCACGGTCCTTCACAGGCTGGAAGAGCATGCCGAATGCACGCGGGCGTTCGAGCGTGAAATTGCCCGCACCGGCTGGGTTTTATGCCGTAATGAAGGCTCGCTGGATGAAGCCGCCATGCAGGTCACGGCTGAGATAATCAGAGTGATTTAATCTGAAATCCTTATCGCCTGCTGGCAAGGCGGTAAAGAGAATAGCGACCTCTGCCCGCGAAATTTGTCTGAAATCAATCTTCGTCAGGTTACCGCTGGCACTGCGATCCTGCTTTCCCTTATAAAATTCCTTTATTTTTCTATAGGGCACAGGGAATTGCGCTACGCATCACTACCTTTTAATCATAATGAACCGGGCTGGCCTGCGGGCGGGCACGCTCATGCGCCGCAACCGGCTCTGCGAGGCGATATTAAAGCAGACTGGGTTATCGTCGGCGCGGGGTTCGCCGGTGTCGCTTTTGCGCGCCGCCTGGCAGAAATTAAACCCGAGCTGAAAATCGTTATCGTCGATGCCTTTACCACAAGGGAGAGCGCATCGGCGCGCAACGCAGGGTTTGTTATCGGACTGCCCCACAATATTGGCAGCTCCACGGCGGAGTTAAAAAAGGCGCATGCTTACCGGAATCTGCTTCAGGAAGGCATCCGGCAGCTGGAGCAGGTGATTTCGCAGCATAACCTTCAGTGCGACTGGGAGAAGGTGGGGAAATATCACTGTCAGGCGGAACGGGGCAACGATCGTATTTTAAATGAATACAGCCGCCATCTCGATCTCATGGATGAACCCTGGACGCTGGCTTACAGCGATGAGTTGTACCATAAACTCGGTACCCGCTTTTACAGCAAAGGGATCTTTACGCCGGGCTGTGTGCTGGTTAATCCGGCGCAGCTGATTGCCGGCCTGCACCATCATTTACCGGAAAATGTTCAGCGCTTCGAAAATACACCCGTGCTGGGGACTCGTACCGGCAGTCTGGCGGAGGTGGTGACCCCTTTTGGCACAATCAGAACAGCTCAGGTCATGCTGGCGACCAACGCGTTATCGCCAGAACTGCGCCCTGGCCTGGCCCGTCAGGCCGCTATGGCTACCTTCGCCAGCATCACCGAACCGCTGACAGACGCGCAACTGGCGACGCTGCCCCCGATGCAGAGCTGGGGCGTCACGCCGGTGAATGCCATTGCCGGTGCCACCTTTCGTTTCACCTCCGACCGCCGTTTTCTGATTCGCCAGCACGTTATTCCCGCGCTTCGGGGACAGGTCACTGCGGCACAAACCCATCAGGCGACGCAACACCATCAGCGCCTGTTCAGCAAACTCTATCCCACCCTGAACAGCGTGAAGATCACACACACCTGGTCCGGCACCCTGAGCGTCACACGCAACGGCGCACCGCAATGGGGTGCGTTGAGCCGATTTATCTGCACGGCAGGCGGCTGTAACGGCGCGGGCGTATCGAAACAGACCGTGGCGGGTTCGCTGCTGGCTGACTTCATGCTGAAGCAGGATAACCCGCACCTTGCGGATATGCTGTCGCTGGGCCAGGCCAGTTTCATGCCGCCCTCGCCCGTGCTGGATATCGGCATTGCCCTTTCGCTGATGAAAGAGCGTTTCCTGGGACGCAAAGAGAACTGATCACAGCCTCGCTGAACGCCAGTGTCGCTGGCAGGATGGTGTGACGAGAACCTTCCGTTATCCGGGAATGCGGGCAATCACCTTGATCTCAAAATCGAATCCCGCCAGCCAGGTCACGCCGACAGCGGTCCAGTTGGGATAAGGCGGTTGCGGAAAGATGGATGCTTTGACCTGCATGATCGTCGCAAACTGATTTTCAGGATCGGTGTGAAATGTGGTGACGTCGATCAAATCATCAAAGGTGCATCCTGCCGCCGCCAGCGTCGCAGCCAGATTGTCAAATGCGAGGGCGACCTGGGCCGCGAAATCAGGTTCCGGCGTGCCGTCTGCCCGGCTGCCGACCTGACCGGAGACAAACAACAGATCGCCTGAGCGGATTGCCGCGGAATAGCCATGCTGCTGATAAAGTGCGTGCCGGTGAGCGGGAAAAATGGGTTCGCGCGTGATCATCGTGTTTCCTCGGGTTACGGAATGAATGCAAGATGCGGCACAAACCGGAATGATTTAATATACGCCGCGTATGTCACATTAATAATACATACGCGCCGTATGTCAAATAATATACGCGGCGTATGTGAGCTGGAGGAGTTTATGGCAGCCAGTCGCGCTGAAACGATGGAAGCAAACCGTGCAAAACTGATCGCAGCAGCACGCAAAGCCTTTGCTGAAAAGGGCTTTGCCGGGGCCTCAATGGATGAACTGACGGCGAGCGTCGGGCTGACGCGCGGCGCGCTTTATCACAATTTTGGCGACAAAACAGGGCTGCTGGCAGCGGTGGTGGCGCAGGTCGATGGGGAAATGGCGCAGCGGGCTCAGGCGGCGGCCGCTTCGGTAACGGATGAGTGGGAAAGGCTGATCGCCGAAGGGATCGCCTACATTCGTCTGGCGATGGATGCCGAAGTCCAGCGCATCGTGTTGCGGGATGGCCCGGCTTTCCTGGGCGATCCTGCGCAGTGGCCCAGCCAGAACAGCTGCCTGGCAGCCACACGGGAACGTCTCGTCAGGCTGATTGAAAACGGTGCGGTTAAGCCGGTCGATGCCGACGCCGCCGCACATCTGCTTAACAGCAGCGCCCTCAATGCTGCACTCTGGGTTGCAGCCAGCAGCAACCCGGAAAAGGCGCTGCCAGAGATGCTTGAAGCCTTCACGCTACTGGCAGGCGGCCTGCGCCATCAGGCGGTTAAGACCTGAGGCCGTCGTGACGCGAATCCTGCTGAGCGGCTGACCCCGACGCTGAACAACGCGTTCCGGCGGGGATATTCAGGCTTGCGTCGGCAGCGGAATCAGGCCGCTCTCCTCATAGGTCGCCATCAGATGATCGAACAGGGTAATGTCCTGCCGCGTGCGGGCAATTAACTGCGCACCGGCAACCGCGGTATAGATTGCCAGCGCACGCTGCGCGTTTTTTTGTGCGTCATCGGGCGTCATTTCATTCAGCACCTGATGCAACCATGCCACGTTCGCGTCGACGAAACACTGCACCTCATGCTTCACTTCTTCAGGCAAATCATCATATTCAGCCGCCATAAAGCTGGATAAACAGAGCCTGTTGGCGTCAGCCAGAGAACGCCGGAAAATTTGCGGATAGTGCTTCAGGGCTTCAGCGGGAGAGGCACTTTGATCCCGGATGGTCTGTAACGCCTGTGCAGTATCCTGCCAGTAGCGATTTGCCACAGCCGCGCCAAGGTCTGCCTTACTGGCGAAGTGATAATAGATACTGGCATTTTTGATGCCGACTTCGTCAGCAATGGTGCGGAAATTTATCCCGTTGTAACCATGATTCTGCGCAGCACGCTTTGCGGCTGCCAGGATGGCCTCACGCGCATTCAAGCTCATAACGCTGTTTTCCTCTGAAACGTGGGGAGGAAGTATAGGGAAAAAATTTTTACCTGCCAACTGGTAGACAGATGTTGACAGGCCGAATTTCCCTGGCCACAATTCACCTACCATTTGACAGGTAGGTAAATAAATCATGACTTCTTCAGACGCTGTATCACACGTTTCAACTCAACCTTCGATGAAAATCTACGACTGGTATGACGGCCCCTATCCTGCCCGGGTCAGAATAGCCCTGGCGGAAAAAGGTCTGCTTTCTCAGGTCGAATTTATTCCGGTCAATCTCTGGAAAGGGGAACATAAAAAGGCAGATTTTTTAGCCATCAACTACTCAGGCACACTGCCGGTGTTAGAACTGAGTGATGGGACGCTGATCGCGGAGTGTACGGCAATCACGCAATATCTGGATCGGCAGGATCAACATCCCCTTCTGACGGGTGTGACTCCGCTGGAACAGGGGGTGATTCATATGATGACTAAACGGGCCGAGATTGAATTTCTGGATGCGGTAAGCGTCTATTTCCATCATGCCACGGCAGGTCTGGGACCCGAGGTTGAGCTTTATCAGAATCCGGAATGGGGTGCGAAGATGGGCGAAAAAGCGCTCAGGGGCATGCACTACTTTGACCGCGTTTTACGCTCACAGCCCTATGTGGCGGGCAACACCTTCTCAATGGCCGATATCGCCGTCACCGGTGGAATGATATTCGCCGCCCTGGTGAATCTGGCTATTCCGGAGGAGTGTGAGGCGCTGAAAGCGTGGTACCTGAAGATCCAGCAGCGTCCCAGCTATCAGCAGTGGCAGGCCATGGTAGACGCAGGCCGTCCCGGCGCAAAAGCCTAGTCCCGGGTCAGATCGTGGCGGGAGCGGTTTTTCTGAATGAAACCTTCCCGTTCGCTGCTGTAAAAATCCCCGGCGTTCGCCCGGGGATTGCTGTCATTCTTAAGGTGTCGTTCGCGCTGCACGGCCCTGCCTGCTTCAGCCTGCCTGACCGGTATTACGCTCAAAGTGACTGTTCACAAAGGCGCGGCAGCGTGGCGAAATGGGATCGAGGAACACCTGTTCCGGCGAACCTGACTCCTCGATGATCCCCTGATGCAGAAACACCGCCTTGTTCGACACGTCACGCGCAAACCCCATCTCATGCGTGACGATAATCATGGTGCGCCCCTCTTCCGCCAGGCCGCGGATCACCCGCAGGACTTCGCCCACCAGCTCCGGATCCAGCGCTGAGGTCGGCTCATCGAACAGAATCGCTTTCGGCTGCTGCGCCAGCGCCCGTGCAATGGCCACACGCTGCTGCTGTCCGCCGGAGAGCTGAGAGGGCCAGGCGTCGCGCTTTGCATACAGCCCGACCTTGTTCAGCAGCGCTTCCGCCTCTTCGACAGCCTCGCGGTGGCAGCGCTTCTGCACATGAACCGGGGCTTCAATAATGTTCTGCATCACGGTTTTATGCGGCCACAGATTAAAGCTCTGAAACACAAAGCCGAGCTGCATGCGCATCAGCTTAATGCGCCGACGCTGCTCCCGGTTCAGTTTTTCATCGGCGTTATCCAGCGTGACGCTGACTTCGCCTACCGCTATCTCACCGGCCTGAGGCACTTCAAGAAACGGGATGCAGCGCAACAGCGTACTTTTGCCCGATCCGCTGGCACCAATCAGCGAAATCACGTCGCCATCCTGGGCAGTCAGACTGATGTCGTGCAGCACTTCGTGTCCCGCATAACTCTTTCTGAGATGGCTCAGCATAATCGTGGGGGCCGTCATGAGCGTGCTCCAAAATAGTAAGGTGACAGGCGTCGTTCCAGTATTGATACGCCTTTGCTGACCAGCATGGTCAGTATCAGGTAGATCACCGCCGCGCTCAGGAATACCTCCAGCGCCCGGAACGTGGAAGAGACGATGGAATCCGCAATGCCGGTCATCTCCATCAGGCTGATGGTGCTGACCAGCGAGGTCGCCTTGATCATAGAGATGATTTCATTGCTGTAAGCCGGAAGCGCCTGACGGATCGCAATCGGCAGGGTGATGCGGGTAAAGATTTTGTACGACGACATGCCCGACACCCTGGCGGCTTCCAGTGACTGCGAGCTGACAGCCCGTAACCCGCCGCGCAGGATCTCTGAGGTATAGGCGGCATCATTGAGGATCAGCGCCAGCAAGCCGCACCAGTAAGGATCGCGCAGCAGCGGCCAGAACAGGCTCTCCCGCACCGCCGGTAAACTGCCGAGTCCGTAGTAGACCATAAAGATCTGGATCAGCAACGGCGTGCCGCGAAACAGCCAGACATAAAAGCGGCAGAACAGGCTGCCGACTCGCGTCATGCGCAGCAGATTAAGCAGCAGCGCCAGCACGCCCCCTCCCAGCAGCGACAGCAGCGCCAGGTTGATGGTCAGCGGCAATCCCTTCAGCAGCGCCAGCAGCGTCTGCTGTAAAAAGTTGATATCCACGTGGACTCCCTAGCTTTTCACGCGCTGTTGACCGCGCATCGCAAATTTCTCCACGTAGCGGAACACCATATCGGAGCAGGTGGTGATGATCAGATAGATCACGGCACCCACGCTGTAGAAGAAAAAGGACATCTGGGTCGAGTTGGCCGCTGTTGAGACCTGATTCATGGTTTCAACCAGTCCGGTCACCGACACCAGCGCCGACTCCTTGATCACCGATTGCCACTGGTTGCCCATACCGGGTAGCGCCGTGCGCAGCGCCTGCGGGACGATAATGCGACGGAACATCATCAGTCGCCCCATCCCGGTGACGGTCGCTGCTTCCAGCGTTCCACCCGGAATAGCGTAAAAGGCCCCCCGGAATACGCCGCTCTGATAGGCACCCGAGATCAGCCCGATGGCAATCGCCCCCGCCACGAAACCGTTCACATCGAACGGCCCCTGCAGGCCCAGCGCGGTGCCGACGGCGGAAACCACCTGGCGTCCGCCGAAGTAGAACAGATAGATCACCAGCAGTTCCGGTACGCCACGAAACAGCGTGATGTAACCGGCTGCCAGCCGCTGCTGCCAGCGCGCACCGGCGATCTGCATCCAGCAGAGGACGCTGCCGAGCAGCGCACCCAGCAGCCAGGCGCAGAGTGAAACGCTGACGGTGACGGCGGCGGCGTTAAGCAGCACGCCGCCCCAGCCCTCGTCCCCAAAACCCAGCATCTGCCAGTCAATGTTCATCAGCATCCGCGGTTACGCTTTTGGCGCGACGTCTTCGCCAAACCATTTGATCGACAGTTTGCTCAGCGTGCCATCTTTGATCATCGACTCCAGCGCCTGATTCAGCACCTGCTGCAGCTCGCTGTTGCCTTTGCGCAGGCCAATCGCCGAGCCCGCGCCCAGTACGCCACCCGAGAAGCCGTAGCCGCTGCTGCTGATCGCATCCGCATGCTTTTTCACAAAGGCGTTGAGGTTGGTGCGGGACGCCATTACCGCGTCAACACGCCCGTTCATCAGGTCAGCAAAGGTTTCAGGGCCGGCCTGATAGGTCCGGATGGTGGCGACATCGCCGAGGTATTTCTGCAGGAAATCGGCCTGAATGGTGGCGACCTGTACCGCGATGGTTTTGCCTTTGAAGGTGGTTTTCAGATCGTCGATCGCTTTTTTCATGCCCGCGTCATCATCGGCCGTGACCACCGTGCCACTGCCTGGCAGCGTAGCCAGCGGGCTGTTTTTAGCGGTAACAAAGCTGGAGACGCTGACGGTGTACTGATGGGTGAAGTCAATCGCCTCAGCCCGTTTCGGCGTCACGGTCACCGCATCGACCACAGCATCATATTTGCCGTCGATCAGGCCCGGGATCATGCCTGACCATTTCTGCGCAATGATTTCATATTTGAAACCTGCCCGCTTAGCCAGCTCCGCCACCATATCGGGCTCATAGCCGACGATTTTTCCGCTCGGGGTGGTCTGATTAAACGGCGGATAAGCCGCTTCGGTAGCAAACTTCAGGGTGCCAAAATCTTTTGCCTGGCTGAATGCAGACGTGGCAAGCCGGGCCACGGTCAGAGAAGCCGTGAACAGACGGTTACGCATCATCATAAAACCTCATTTATTATTCGGAGAGTAAATCAATGGCAAGGCGGGTCAGCGCCTGCGTCCCCGCGGCAATACTGCGTTCATCCGGCTGATAGTCGGAGTTATGCAGGTGATCGTCACGGCCCGGGGTTGCCGATCCGATATGGATCTGACATCCCGGAACCCGTTCCGTAAACAGTGAAAAATCTTCGGCGCCAAAGCTGGCGCTCGGCTGAGCGATGATGGCTTTACCGAACTGATGAGACAAAATCTCTTCCAGGGCGTCAATCAGGCGATCGTCATTCATCAGGGGCGGAACACCCCGCTGGAAATTCACCTCAACCCGCACATTCTGCGCCAGCGCCACGCCTTCACACATCCGTTTAAACGAGGCTTCCATCGCAGCACGCACCTCGGGAGATTTGGTCCGGATGGTGCCCTGGAACAGGCAGCTGTCAGGAATGATGTTGTGGGTAGTGCCGCCCTCAATGTGTCCGATGGTTAACACGGCAGAGTGCGCCGGATCGCGTTCACGCGAAATGATGCTCTGTAACTGACTGATGAGATGCACGGTGGCGATGATCGGATCGGTGCCCATGTGCGGACGCGCCGCGTGGGTCGAAACGCCCTGCACCGTAACATCAAACTCGTCACTGGAGGCGGTGCTGGCGCCGCGGGTCAGCGCAATCTCACCCGCGGTCAGTTCAGGCTTGTTATGCAGGGTTATAGCCCAGTCGACGCCGTCTGCCGCGCCATCGGCGATCATCGCTGCGGCACCGCTCTCAGGCGTCTCTTCTGCGGGCTGGAAGATCAGCCGGACGCGGCCTTTCAGTTGCTGTCGATAGTGCGGCAGGAGTGTGGCCACACCCAGCATCGTCGCGGTGTGAATATCGTGACCACAGGCGTGCATCCTGCCGGGATAGCGGCTGGCAAACGGCAGACCCGTCTGCTCATGAATGGGCAGCGCATCCATGTCGGCGCGCAACAGCAGCGTCTTTCCAGGCTCTGCGCCCACAATATCCACAACAACGCCGCTGCGGCCGACGCCGGTTTGCGGGTCCAGCCCCTGAGCCCGCAGGTAGTCGGTCACCACCTGGGCAGTGCGCAGCGTATCAAAGCCTAATTCCGGATGCGCATGGATATCACGGCGAATCGCAACCAACTGCGGTTCAAGTTCATTGACTCTGGCTTTTATTTCCCCGGCCAGTCGTGCTTTTTCCTGATTCATAGCCGCCCCGGCAATAGCAGACCGGCATGCCTATGCCGGTCCTTATTTTTATTTCATCCTGATACAGGATGGTGATGACCGTTTATTTATTCACAGCACGTGACAGAAAGCAACGCGTAATGCGCCTTCAGGAATTAATATAAATCAATAAGATAGAATTATTTATTGGAAAGCCGTATGAGAGAGTCATGGATAAGTAATAATATTAATAATCCACTTCGCAACATTACTTTCCCTGATATTAATTTATCCGTTCCGGCTTATCCGGATGCCGCATAAAAAAGAGTGAGAGTATTTCCGCTAATTTCTCCGGCTGTTCGTCGGGAATAAAGTGGCCACAGTTGAGAATATTTTCACTGTAAACCGGCTGCGCCACCGCGCGTAAAGGTGTGGCCATATCCGGTATCGACCCCTGATCTGCACTGACTGCCAGCAGCGGTATCTCCAGTTTCCCTTTTTGCGCGCGCTGGCGATTCTGCTCTGCAGAGCGCTCAAACGAACGGTAGAAAGCCAGTCCGGCGCGCAGCGCGCCGGGCTGCTGGAAGATGCGCAGATATTCACGACGCGCCGCCGCATTAATATGATGCGGATTCGCGGCCTTACGGTTAAAAAACCACTCCAGGTAGATCGCCTCTCTGCCCGCAATCAGCGCTTCCGGCAGATCGTTCAGGCCATGAAAGGCAAAGTGCCAGATTTTAGCGGCGTTTTCACCCGTAACAGGCAGTGAATCCGGCAGGGTAACACCGGGTATGCCGCCATCCAGCAGTGCAAGAGAGCTGACCCTTTCCCTGAAGCCCGCCGCCAGCGCCCACGCGACCCAGGCACCGATATCATGCCCGACCAGATGAAAGCGCTGGATACCCAGCTGATCCAGCAGCGCCACGATATGCTGCGCCACGCTGTCGGTGTCATAGCCATCGGGCGGGAAGTCTGAATCCCCCTGGCCAGGCAGGTCAGGTGCAATCACCTGAAAACGGCTCGCCAGACGAGGGATCACCTCCCGCCAGGCGAAGCTGCTCTGCGGAAAACCGGCGAGCAGCACCACGGTTTCTGCCTGCGCATGGCCTGCGCTAAGGTAGTGCAGCCGCTGTGAATCTGTCCGGACAAAATGGTGCTGATAGGGAGCAAAAGCGTGCATAAAACCTCCTGATAATAAGGAAACGATCATTTCCTTAATGAGCAAAAAAATTCAGTCGACGATTTTCAGCGCCAGTGGAATGATGCTGGCATCGGGCCGGGTGGCCGCCACTTTGCCCGCCACCCGCATGCCCAGCACCAGGCAGAGCAGCAGTGAGGCAGTGGCGTCACACTCCAGTGACGGGTTGACTGAGCCATCCTGCTGACCCAGATGGATAAGCTGCTGCAGATTTTGCTGATTACGCAGCAGGGCGGCGCTGACCGCATCAGCCAGCTCCTCATCCAGGGTGTGCAGCTCAACGGCACTGACCGCGACCAGACAGCCGCGTTCACCTTCAACGTCGCGCACGGAATCAACATAAAAACGCAGCAGCGCCGCCAGCTTCTCCCGGCCCGTTTCACATTCGGCCAGCCGCGCGGCCAGACTGCTGTTCCGCAGTGAGAGATAGCGGGCAAAGACGGTTGCAAACAGCGTGCGCTTGTCAGTAAAGGCCTTATAGATGCTGCCGGTGGTCAGCTGCATCGCCTGCCCGAGATCGCCGACTGACGTCGCGTGATACCCCTTCTGCCGGAACAGCAGCATCGCCCTGTCCAGTGCGGCATCCGTATCGAATGCCCGGGGTCGTCCCCGCTCGTGATGGGGGTTGTTATTCATCGTCGATTCCATTAGGAAATGATCATTTCCTTTAAGATAGCCCTTTTAGCTTTGCGGGCAAAGCTTTTTTAACACCCTTTCTCATCCGCCTGTGGAGGGCCTCTCACCCCTGACCTGACGCAAAGCAGTCAGGCTGACGCCTCATCTATACTGCTGCTTCTGTTAGCTGAAGGAGCCCCATCATGGGACTACGCTGGTTCACTCCCGGGTCACCGCTGGCACGCGTGCTGTTTATGCTCGCCTGCCTGACCCTTATTCTGACAGGCCTCTATCTGGCCGCTCCGCTCATCAACCAGGTTCTGCTGGCGATGCTGCTGGCTATCATGCTTGACCCGTTGATTACCCGGCTGGATAAAAAGCGCATCCCCCGCATCGTCTCGTCACTGCTGGTGATCAGCCTGATGCTGTTTATCATGGTCATCACTACCCTGAAACTCTCGGTGCTGACACCGGATTTGATGCAGCTCAGTCGTCAGGCGCCGGGGCTGCTGGCCGCCCGACTGGATCAGCTGACGCTGGCTTTTGCCCGGCTGGATATTGCGGTCACCCCCGACAGATTACTGGCCTTTGTGGATGCGGGGGCGATAGTACGTATCGTCACCGCCTTTCTGACGCAGATCCCGGGCGTGATCTCCTGGTGGATTATGGTGTTCCTGATGCTGCTGTTTATGCTCTATGAGATGCCGCTGCTGAAAAAGGCGCTGCAACGGCGTATGCAGGGAGAGCAACGGGCCTTTTATCTGGCGTTACATGAGGGGATTCAGAGCGTCATTGTTTATGCCCGGGTGAAAACCCTGACCAGCATTCTGGGTGGAGTGATCGTGGGCGCCGGCGCACATCTGATCGGGCTGAAGTTTGCCTTTTTCTGGGGCGTGCTGATGTTCATTTTTAACTACGTGCCGGTGCTGGGTTCGTTTCTGGCGGCCATTCCGCCCGTGATCCAGAGCTATCTCCTGTTCGATCTGCAGGTCGCGCTGGCGGTAGCCCTCTCCTTTGTGGTGCTGAATCTCTGTCTGAGTTCGGTGATTGAACCGCTGCTGATTGGCAAGCGACTGAATCTGGCACTGACCACGCAGCTGCTGGCCTTTCTGTTCTGGCAGTCGCTGCTGGGGATTACCGGCGGGATACTGGCCATTCCGTTGACCTTTCTGATCAAAAAAGTCCTGCTGGCGAGTTATCCCCGGCAGGACCCGATTTCTGAGTTAACGCAGTGACGGCGTTTTCACCCGCCAGCCGCGGGTGAGACGTTTTTCAATCTCTACCACGGCAAAGATGGCGGTGCCGACCAGCAGCGAAATCAGCCAGTAGTTGATCGGCAGCGGGCGGGTACCAAACAGCGTGTTCATCAGAGGCACATAAATGATGATCGCCTGCAGGATAATGAGCACCAGCGTGACGAGTCAGAGGCCCCGGTTTTTCAGCAGACCGCGATCCAGCGAGAAGCCATCGGTGTTACGGCAGTTCAGCATATAGACCCACTGCGCCGTTACCAGCATCTGCAGCAGCACGGTGCGGATAAACTCCGGGCTATAGCCGCGCGGCTGCAGCCAGGCTTCCAGCACAAAGGCACTGACCGCGATCAGCAGGCTGACAAAGACCACGCGCCAGATAGCGTAGACATCCATAACGTGGGCCTTAACATTGCGCGGTGGCCGGCGCATCACGTTAGCTTCGGCAGGCTCAAACGCCAGACCAAACGACAGCGTGGCCGAGGTCGCCATGTTCATCCACAGAATCTGAACCGGCGTTAACGGCAACAGATTGCCCATCAGAATCGCGATGATGATCAGCAGCCCCTGTGCCATACAGGTTGGCATGACAAACAGAATGGTCTTTTTCAGGTTGTCATAAACCCGACGCCCTTCTTTGATCGCCGCCGCGATGGTGGCGAAGTTATCGTCAGCCAGAATCATATCGGCCGCCTCTTTGGTGACCTCCGTGCCTTTGATGCCCATCGCAATGCCCACGTTAGCCTGTTTCAGTGCGGGGGCATCGTTCACGCAGTCACCGGTCATCCCGACGATCTCCCCACTCGCCTCCAGCGCTTTTACCAGACGCAGCTTATGTTCCGGGCTGGTGCGGGCAAAAATGTCATAGGTTTTCGCGGCCGTTGCCAGTTCGGCGTCGTTCATATGCTCCAGCTCATAGCCGGTGATGGCGGCCTGGCTGTTACCGATCCCCAGCATCTGACCAATCGCCATCGCCGTTTCCTGATGGTCGCCGGTGATCATTTTGACGCGGATGCCTGCTTTCTGGCACTCATCAATGGCCGCAATGGCTTCCGGACGTGGCGGGTCCATCATGCAGGCCAGCCCCAGCAGAACCATCTCACTTTTCAGATCGGCGTGATCCAGCGACGTCACGGGAGCGGCGGTTTTCTTCCATGCGGCAGCGACGGTGCGCAGCCCTTCGCTGGCGTAGGTGGTGATGGCCGCATCCCAGTATGCCCGATCAATCGGTTCCGGGCCGTCCGGGGTCTGCTGCTGCTGGCACAGCGTCAGCAGGACATCTGGCGCACCGGTCAGCAGCACCCAGGATTCGCCATTAACCACACAGCTGACGGACATATATTTGTAGAGGGAATCAAACGGCAGTTTGCTGACCACTTCCACCGGCTGCGGGGTCGTCAGGCCTTTGGCCGCCAGCACCTTGAGCGCCCCTTCGGTCGGGCCACCGACGATGGTCCAGTGTCCCTGACTGTCCTGACGCAGCTGGCTCTCGTTACAGATATCGACCGCCTGCAGGAACTGCTGGAACAGGGGGTCCTGCGCCGCATTCACACTGCCCTGCTCCGCCACGATCTCCCCTTTGGGTTCGTAGCTGTTACCGCTGACGCGCCAGCGGCTCTTCGCCAGCACCACCGCTTTCACGGTCATCTCATTCATGGTCAGCGTGCCGGTTTTATCGGAGCAGATCACGGACATGGCGCCCAGCGTTTCCACGGTCGGCAATTTCCGGATAATCGCATTGGATCGCGCCATCGACTGGACGCCCAGCGACAGGATGATCGAGATAATGGCGGGCAGACCTTCCGGCACGGTAGCAACGGCCAGGCTGATCACGGAGAGCAGCAGTTCGCCCAGCGGGATATCCCGCAGCAGATAGCCAAAGATAAACAGCACCACCATCATCGCCAGGATGATGAGAAAAATGGCCTTACCAAGTTTATCGATCTGCACCAGCAGCGGGGTTTTCGCCTCTCTGATGCCGCTGATCATCGCGTTGATATGACCCAGTTCTGTGTCGCCGCCGCTGGCAATGACTATGCCTGATGCGGTACCGGAACTGACGGTGGTGCCGGAGAAGGCCAGATTCAGTCGGTCGCCCAGCGATTTTTCGCCGCTGAGCGTATCGCTGTTTTTTGAGACCACGGTCGATTCGCCGGTGAGAATTGCTTCTTCAACCCGCAGATTATTCACTTCATACAGCCTCAGGTCGGCCGGAATTTTATCGCCGGGCCGCAGCATGACCACGTCACCCACCACGATATCGCGCGTCGGCACCGTAACCTGTTTGCCATCCCGAATCAGCATCGCTTCGCTGGCGAGCATATTCTGGATGCTTTTCAGTGATTTCTCGGCATTGTTCTCCTGAACAAAGCCGATGAGGGCGTTAATCACGGCCACGCCAATAATGACAAAGGTATCCACCCAGTGCCCCATCATCGCGGTGATCACCGCCGCCGCCAGCAGGATATAGATCAGCACATCTTTAAAATGGGCGATGAATTTGAGCAGCGCAGACTGGTCAGCCTTTTGCGGCAGCGCGTTCGGGCCCTGCTTCCGCAGACGTTCCTGGGCTTCGGCAGTCGATAATCCGGCGGGCGAGCTTTTCAGATCAGAAAATATCTCTGTCACACTGCGCTGATACCAGGGGCGCTCAGATAAAGCTGATGCTTTATCCTGCTTATCATTATTTAGCATATATAAACCTCGTGCCATTTAGCGATGAATTAAAGGCGCAATTAAAGGCACGCATTTTGCGGGAAGTCTTGCACGTCGGTTATGACCGATATCATATTTAGGTAAGAAACGTCCGATGGATAACATAAACGGGCAAAATTAAATCTGACTTATATTATGAGAATGACAAGATGCTTTTCGTTTAACTACGGTTTAAGTCATCTGAGGCAGTGTGCTTCGGCTTATATTCAGCCTTGAAAAAGGAAACGCTGATGAAAAAACAGAGCATTATCATGCTTTGCGGTTTCGTTATTTTCGCGGTCACCGCCACGACGCTGACAGGCCTCCTGACCTGGCTTGTGGTGAGGCAGCTGGCGGCTTAAAACGGATTCACAAACCTGTTGCCGTTGCGGTAAACGCAGACAGTGAATATCAAAACTTATTTTATCCCGGTTGCGAAAAGCATCAGGGCGAATTACGCCTTCGTGTTTATCGTGCCGCCGTGAAATATCTGCAGCTAAGGCGAAGACAATGATTAAACGCAAAGTTATCTCTGTTTTTCTCTGCTGTTTCTTTATGACAGCGTGCGATGAAAAAAAAGAACCGGAAGCGCCGCCGCCCCGCGTCGTTAAAGTTTTTACGCTTGAATCGGACATGGCGCAAAATATCCGGGTCTTTCCTGCGCGTATTCAGGCCGGAGATAATACCGATCTCGCCTTTAAACGGCCGGGCCAGTTAATTCAGCTCGATATCCGGGATGGCACCGCGGTGAAAGCGGGACAGGTTCTTGCCAGCCTGAACGATGCCGATGCGAAGCTGCGGGTGCGGGACCGGCAGACGGCGCTGCAACTGGCAGAGCGGCAGTTTCAGCGTTTCCGCACGCTGGAGCAGCGTAGCGCCGTTTCGAAGTCAGAGATGGACGTGCAGCGAGCGAACCGCGACACCGCCGCGACGGCCCTGAAGATCGCGCAGGAAGAGTTGCAGTTTCTTACCCTGCGCGCGCCGTTCGACGGGGTGATAGCAAAAGTGGAGGCGCGAAATCATCAGGTGGTGGCCGCCGCGCAACCCATTGCGCTGCTGACGCGATCCGATCTGCTGGACGTTATCTTTACCGTGCCGGAAACCCTCTTCTCCGCGCTGGACGTTCAGAACCTTCACTATCAGCCCGAAGTGCAGTTTCACGCCCTGCCGGGCCGCATTTTTACCGCGCAGTACAAAGAGCACACCAGCCAGACCAACGCCGCGACGCTGACCTGGCAGGTGGTGCTGACCATGCCGCGTCCGGCCGATCTTCCGGGCGTCAGCGGCCTCAGCGGTTCGGTTCGCGTCAGGCTGCATAATCTGCCGAATGCCGCCGCCCAGCCGCGGCTGGTGGTGCCGGTGGCCGCCGTGTTCAATCCGGACCGCAGCCCGACGAATCAACCGCACGTCTGGCTGATCGACGAGACGGGCGACGGCTTGCGCGTCACTGACAGGCCGGTCACCACGGGCCGCCTCACCGCTCAGGGCATCGAGATCCTGAGCGGGCTGAAGCCGGGCGACCGAATTGTCGCCGCCGGTGTGGAGGAGCTGCGCCAGGGTGAAGCGGTGCGCATCTGGCAACGTGAGCGGGGGTTATAATGGGGATTCAGGCGCATTTTCTTGATAAGCCCGTCCGCATCTGGCTGGTTATTCTGCTGCTGGGCGTGGGCGGTCTCTATGCTCTGCTGAACATCGGCCGGCTCGAAGATCCGCTGTTTACCATTAAGTCGGCGGTGATTGTCACCCACTATCCCGGCGCATCCGCGCAGCAGGTGGAGGAGGAAGTGACGCTGCCGCTGGAAAATGCGCTGCAACGCCTGCCATATCTGGACAACGTCACCTCCATTTCAGGCAACGGCCTGTCGCAGATTACCGTAAATATTCACCCCCGCTATCTGGCCGATCAGCTGCCGCAAATCTGGGATGAGCTGCGCCGCCGGGTCGGCGATGCGGCCCGGCAGTTTCCCCCTGGCGTGCAGGCACCGCTGGTTAACGACGACTTTGGCGACGTCTATGGCTACTTCTTCGTCATCCACGGCAAAGATTTTACCAACAGTGAGCTTCGCAACTATGCCGATCAGCTGCGCCGCGATCTGGTGCTGGTGCCCGGTGTGGCGAAAGTGGCGGTGGCAGGCGTTGAGCAGGAGGAGATCCGCATCGCGCTCTCCACCAGCAAAATGACCGCTTACGGCATAACGCCGCAGCGCGTGGCGGACCTGCTGAGCCGCAACAATGGCGTTGCCAGTGCCGGTGCGCTGCGGGTTGAGAGCGAGTCGATCCGCTTTCATCCCACCGGCGAGCTGGTGACGCTGGACGATCTGGCTGATCTGCCCCTTCTGCCCGCCGGCAGTCCGCAGAATCTCCATCTGCGTGATATCGCGACCCTGACACGCGGCGTGACCGATAATCCGGCCAACCTCTACTTTGCTGACGGGGAAGCGGCGCTGGCAATTGGCGTTTCGTTTGCGCCAAGCGTCAATGTGATCGACGTCGGCAATGCCCTCACCGCGAAGCTGGAGCAGGATCAGCAGGACACCCCCGTGGGGATCAGCCTGAAGGTTTTCTATAACCAGGCGCACGAAGTCAGGCAGTCGGTCGATGGCTTTATCCTCAACTTTCTGATGGCGCTGGCCATCGTGGTGGGCACGCTGCTGCTATTTATGGGCCTGCGCAGCGGCATGGTGATTGCCGCCTCGCTGGCACTTAACGTGCTCGGTACGCTTCTGATCATGTTTCTTTTTAACCTCGAGCTGCAGCGGGTGTCGCTGGGTGCGCTGATTATTTCACTCAGCATGCTGGTGGATAACGCCATCGTGGTGGTGGAAGGGATAAAGATCGATCATCAGCGCGGCCGCCCTCTGCAACAGGCCATTACCCGCATGGTGCGTCGCAGTGCCCTGCCGCTGCTGGGTGCCACGGTCATCGCGATTCTTGCCTTTGCGCCGATTGGACTGTCGCAGGATTCCACCGGTGAATATTGCAAATCGCTGTTTCAGGTGCTGCTGATCTCCCTGATGCTGAGCTGGATAACCGCCCTCACCCTGACGCCGGCGTTTATCCACTGGAGTGAGCGGCGACGGGGTGCGATTCAGCCTGAGCAGAACGCCGCCTCTGCGCCTTATCAGGGGGTGGTTTTCCGGCTCTATCGCAAGGCGCTGGGTGGTCTGTTGCGTTTTCGCCTGACGACGCTGACGGTGATGGTGGCACTGTTAGCCCTGTCGCTGTATGGCTTTACCCTGGTGAAGCAGAACTTCTTTCCTTCCTCCGGCACGCCGATCTTTTTTACCGATCTCTGGCTGCCCTACGGCACCGATATCCACTACACCGCCGGGACGGCAGCGGACATTGCGCGCTTCATCAATCAGCAACCGGGCGTCGCGGCGACGGTAACCACCGTCGGCCAGGGCGCGCTGCGCTTTACGCTTACCTATGACGCCGCACGCCAGTACAGCAACTTCGCTCAGATTATGGTGCGGGTGAAGGATGGCAGGCAGATGGAGGCGCTGTCGCTGAAAACCGAGAGGTTTATCCAGCAGAACTATCCGCAGGTCAGGCCACGCATTAAGCGCATTCAGTTCGGCAGCGCCAGCGACAGCGCGATCGCATTGCGGGTTATCGGCCCCGATCCTGAAGTCCTGCGTCATATCGGCAGCCAGCTGGATGCGATTTTCCTGGCTGATGGCTCAGCCTTCCCGCTACGTAACGACTGGCAGGAGCGCAGCAAGGTGCTCCGCCCGCTCTATTCGGCGCTGCGCGGGCAGGAGCTGGGCATCGATAAGCGGGATATTGACCAGGCGCTGAGGATGAATTTCAGCGGTGACGCCGTCGGCCTTTTCCGTGACGGTTCGCGGTTGATGACGGTGATGCTCTACCCCGCCGATGAGGAGCGGCAGAGCGTCGATCATATTGAGAATATCCAGCTCTGGAGCAGCGCTCTCCAGCACTTTGTGCCGATGAGCAATGTGATCGCTGACTTCCGGCTGGAGTGGGAAAATCCGCTGATTATGCGTCGCGATCGGACGCGCGTGCTGACCGTGCAGACCGATCCCGATCCGGCTTCGGGGCTGACCGCAGCCCAGGTGGTCGCCCGGGTCCGGCCGCAGATCGATCAGCTCAGACTGCCCGCAGGCTACCGGCTGGAATGGGGTGGCGAGCTGGAGAGCTCACGTGAAGCGCAGAGCGGCCTGCTCAGCTCGCTGCCGGTGGGCTTTCTGGCGATGTTCATCATTACCGTGCTGATGTTCAACTCGCTGCGCGACGCCGTGGCTATCTGGATTACGGTGCCGCTGGCTTTGATTGGCGTGACCTGTGGCTTTCTTCTCACCGGCATTCCGTTTGGCTTTATGGCGCTGATTGGCCTGCTGAGTCTGTCGGGTATGCTGATCCGCAACGGAATTGTGCTGATTGAAGAGATCCGGCTGTTCCGGCAGGAGAAACCCTTGCAGCAGGCGATAACTGATGCGGCGACGTCACGCCTGCGCCCTATCCTGCTGACCGCCTTCACCACGGTACTGGGTCTGCTGCCGCTGCTGCGCGACGTTTTTTTCCAGAGCATGGCGGTGGTGATTATCTTCGGCCTGGGATTCGCCACCGTGCTGACGCTGCTGGTGCTGCCGGTACTCTATCGCTGCTTCCATGGTCGGGAGCAGGAGGCGCAGGGTGAATAAGAGCGGGCTGGCGATGCTGAAGACGCTGGCCTGCATCGCGGCGGTGTCGTTTTTTACGCTTTATCAGAGTTACGATCGTTACTACTACGATGTCAGCCTGACGCTCAACGTGCTGAGCTTCGTCTCCACCATCGCCACGCCGCTCTATTTTCTGCTCAGCGGCTATATGGATGCGGGTGAGCAGCCTACCCCTGCGTGGCAGCTCGGCAGGATTCGCCGCATTCTGCTGATCTTTCTCTTCTGGTTCAGCTTTTTCTGGCTTGCCGGGATGCATCACAAGGGGTATCTGATTCAGCCGTGGTTTGTGATCGCGCTGATCGTGATTTATGTGTCGCATCCCCTGATCGACCGGCTGGTCCGGCGGCCGGGCGTGATGGCATCACTTATTTTTCTGCTGCTGATTTTCGCGTTTACCTATGACCTGCTTGCCAGTCTCTCTCCTGAGAGGCGCTTTTTATCGCTGCCGCCGCAGTATCGCATCTGGACATGGGTGCTCTACTACCTGTCGGGCCGGCTGATGGCCGCGCCCGCCGTCATGCCCTTTTTCACCTCACCGCGGGTGATAAAAACCAGCCTGCTGCTGCTGCCTGCGGTCTACCTGTTTACCTGGCTCTACGAGCGGTACTACTTTATTGCGCGCTTCCTGGCGACCAGCAACGAGGTGCTGCTGACCGGTTCACAGGTTTATTTGCTGGTGGTGCTGATCGTCATCAGCATCAACGCCATCCGGCTGCCGGCGCGCGCCCGGTGGGTGACGCCGCTGCTGACCACACTGGGAAAAACCATGACGGGTGTTTACATCCTGCACTATCTGATTTTTGGACTGCTGGCCGCAGCAATCCGCATCGAGACGCTGGGCGATAAGCTGCTGGTTATCGCCCTGACCCTGATATTCAGCATGACAGTGTCACTGCTGCTGCTGCGTATCCCCGGCGTGCGCAAACTGATCAGCCTGTAGCCGCGCTGCTGCCGCTTCGGTGGCCGCACGGCGCGTGGCGATAAACGTCGCCATCTTCGCCCGGGCTGCTTCGACTTCCTGAGGGGGAGCACTCTGCGGAGAACCGCTGTTATAGGGCGGCGCGGGATCGTACTCCATCTGCAGCTGAATCGCTCTGGCTGTCGCGTCATCTGCAATCTCCGCCACCAGCGTCAGGGCAAAATCGATGCCGGAGGTCACGCCTGCCCCGGTGATGCGATTGCGGTCCCGGACCACCCGCTCACTCACCGGCTGCGCACCCAGCAGAGCCAGCTGATCGAGGGAACCCCAGTGTGAGGTGGCCCGGTAGCCCTGTAACAATCCGGCGGCCCCCAGCACCAGCGAACCGGTGCAGACCGAGGTGACCCATTGCGCCTCACCGGCTCGCTGCCGGAGGAAGTCCAGCGTTTCCGTGTCCGACATCAACGCAATCTGGCCCGGCCCGCCGGGCACAAAGATCACATCCAGTGGCGGGCAGGCTTCAAAGGTGGTGGTCGGTACAATCGACAGGCCACGATCGGATCGCACCGGCTGAGTATCCTTCCAGATCAGATGGCACGCCACGCCGGGCGTGCGCGCAAAGACTTCCCAGGGACCGGTCAGATCAAGCTGGGTGAGTTCGGGGAACAGCAGCAGACCGATCTGTAACGGACGAGGCATGGAAAACTTCCTGTCAGGAGGTAAAGGATCATCATGCCGTGATCCCAGACCTGAATACAACGCCCCTTTTTTCGGTCTGAGGAGTCCCGCGTCGTCAGGGCACACCGAGAAACCGCAGCAGCGCCGTCATCGCCGCCGCTCCGAGAATAATCATAATCAGCGGTGCCCGACGCCAGGCCAGCAGCAGGGCAAAGCCGACTCCGGCTACCCGGGCTACCCCGGCAAAATGGTGACCTTCAAACAGCGTCGTGGTCGCCGCCACCGCCAGCAGCAGGATGGTTGCAGCATCGGAGAGCATCTGCTGTGAGCGCTCACTGATAGGAAGACGGTTGCCCAGCCTGACACCGGCAAACCGCATCAGCCAGGTGCCGGCGGCCAGCAGGGCGATGCCTGCGATGAGGGTTCCCTGATGCATCATTTGCGCGATCTCCATGTCAGCAGGCCCAGCAGCGAAAACAGCACCGGCATGCCTGCCGGTACCAGCGGCGTCGCCACCAGTGACAGCAGCGCGCCAACGGTGGCGGGGATCCGGGTGCGTCGCTGCCGCAGCGCCGGGAAAATCAGAGCGATAAGAATCGCCGGAAACACCGCATCCAGCCCGATGACCGAGATATCGGGGATGAACTGACCAATCATCGCCCCGGTCATCACGGTGATCGGCCAGATCAGCCCGATACCGATGCCGCACAGCCAGAATGCGCAGCGCCGCTGAGCCAGCTGCGGCTGAGAGATGCCAAAGACCACGCTTTCATCGTTCATGATGTGACAGCCAAACCAGCCCCGTGGTCCCTGACCCACCAGATCCTTGACCGCGATGCCAAACGGCAGGTGACGCGCGTTCACCAGCAGGCCCGCCGCGGCGGCGGTAAAGGGACTGCCTCCGCCGGCTACGATGCCGATGAACAGAAATTCTGACGCCCCCGCCAGCACCAGCGTTGAGAGGGCCAGCGGCACCCAGAGCGGGAATCCGTCGGCAGACGCCAGCGAGCCATAGGATAAACCGACAATACCGTCAGCGACGCAGACAAGAAAGATCGCTTTGATCACCCCCTTGTCCAGAACCTGCATGTGCGGAAAAAGCATCACTCCCTCTCATAATGAACATATAATCCGATATAATGAACACGTTATAATCGATTTACAAGTCGAACGTTTCGTTCGATATAAAAAACAGTGCATCTGTCAGGAGTGCAAGTGAATACCCCTATCAGCATTATCGCCAGTGCATTAGTGCGGGAACGTCAGCGGGCAGGCCTGTCGCTGGCCGAAGTGGCACGCCGTGCCGGGATTGCCAAATCGACCCTGTCACAGCTGGAGGCCGGTGTGGGCAATCCCGGCATCGAAACGTTGTGGTCACTCTGCGTGACGCTGAACATCCCCTTTTCGCGCCTGATGGAGCCGGACACCCGTCAGCTGCAGGTGATCCGCCGTGGAGAAGGCCTGTCGGTGACCGCTGAGCTGGCCGATTATCAGGCCATTTTACTGGCTTCCTGTCCTCCCGGTGCCCGGCGTGATATCTACCTGCTGGAGGTTCAGCCTGGCAGCGAGCGCGTTTCACATCCGCATAATCCCAATACGGTCGAGCATATTATTATTGCCCGCGGCCGGGCGCTGGTCGGGCCGGTCGATACGGCGGTCGAACTGAACGTCGGGGATTACATTACCTATCCGGGTGACGAACCTCATCTTTTCCGCGCACTGGAAGCGGATACGCTGGCGATGATGATTATTGAGAATCACTGATCACCCTCCGGTCAGGAGAGGCTGACTCTGTTCGGGCGTCAGGTGGGTAATCAGCTGCACCTGACACGCCAGCGTGATGGCCGGATAGTGCTCACGCATCCCCGCCAGCAGCACCGCATCCGGCCACTCTGCCTCCTTTCCCAGTGCGGCGGCGACATCGGATAACCGCAGGGTATCTATCCGCGTCACCCACACCACCACCGAGTCCGCCGCATTCTGCTGATTGACCAGCCTCAGCGGACCGGTGACGATCTCGCCCTCCTGCCAGCGCACCGTCGAGGTTTTTTCGCCACGCCTGACTTCAGGCATCAGACGCGGAACGAGCGTGAGTTGTTGCATGACGTCTCCTTTTTTTGCGTCCCGGTTGAAAACAGCGCCATAAATGTTATGTTATAACATATCAATTGGTCACTCATTACAGGTAATACTATGCCACTTTCCACCCTGACATCAGAAGATCCGCGTCTCCCCGTTGCGGTTCTCTCCGGCTTTCTCGGTGCCGGTAAAACCACCCTGCTTAACCATATTCTCAACAACCGGGAAGGACGCCGCATCGCGGTCATCGTCAATGATATGTCTGAAGTGAATATTGACGCGGCCCTGGTGCGTAACGGCGGTGCGCAGCTGTCGCGCACCGATGAAAAACTGGTTGAAATGAGTAACGGCTGCATCTGCTGCACGCTGCGTGAAGATCTGCTGGTAGAGGTAAAAAGGCTGGCTCAGGCGGGACGTTTTGACCATCTGGTGATTGAATCCACCGGTATTTCGGAGCCGCTGCCCGTGGCGGAAACCTTTACGTTTGAGGATGAAGAGGGTGAAAGCCTCTCCGCCTATGCCCGGCTGGACAGTATGATCACCGTAGTGGATGGCTTTAACTTCCTGCGCGACTACCGTTCGGTGGACGATCTGCAGTCGCGCGGCGAGTCGCTGGGCGCGCAGGATGAGCGCGCGGTGGTGGATTTGCTGGTGGATCAGATCGAGTTCTGTGATCTGCTGGTGCTGAACAAAACGGATCTGCTCAGCCCGGCGGAGCTGCATCAGCTGCAGGGCATGCTGCGGGCCCTCAATCCCCATGCCCGCATCGTAAACAGCGAATTCGGGCAGGTTCCGCTGGCGACGCTGCTCAGCACCGGCCGGTTCGATTTCGACCGGGCCGCGCAGGCTCCCGGCTGGCTGCAGACGCTGCGCGGTGAGCATCAGCCGGAATCAGAAGAGTATGGTATTCGCAGTTTTGCCTGGCGTGCCCGTCGTCCGTTTCATCCCGCGCGCTTCTGGCAGGTGGTCAATCACCAGCTGGAGGGCGTGATCCGCTCTAAAGGGTATTACTGGCTCGCCAGCCGGCCGGGTTATGCGGCGCTCTGGTCACAGGCGGGCGCGGTAGCGCGCCAGGGTTACGCCGGACGCTGGTGGGCCAGCGTGCCACGATCCGACTGGCCGCAGGATGCGGACACCCTTAACTTCATCGCTGAACAGTGGCAGGAAGGCGTCGGGGATGCACGTCAGGAGCTGGTCTTTATCGGTATTGAGATGGACGAGGCACATATACGGGACGCGCTGGAACAGGCGCTGCTGACCCCTGAGGAGATGGCGATGGGACCGGAGCAGTGGGTCACCCTGCCCGATCCGGTGCCCGCCTGGTTTGATGAGGTGACGGCCTGACAGGAGAGTTGACGGCACTTCCGGGCTCCGTAATAGTGAACTGACCCGGCGGGCGACCCCCGCCCGCCGATCTTCATTCCGGGGAAGCAAACTATGCCACAACGTATTGCCGTTATCGGTGCCGGCGTGCTGGGTTTAGCCGTTGCGCAGTCGCTCTCCCGCCGCGGCGCGCAGGTGACGGTCTTTGATAAAAACCTTCCCGGCTGCGGCACCAGCCAGATCAGCTATGCCTGGGTTAACGCTAACGGCAAAGATCCCGCCCGTTACCATGAGCTTAATGCCGCTGCGATTGACGAACACAAGCGCTGGCAGGCTGCACACCCGTCATCGCCACAGTGGCTGCTGGAAACCGGTACGCTGGAGTGGGCGAGCGATGAAGCCACTCAGCGTCAGCTGGAGCAGCGAGCCGCGAAACTCTCCGCCCTGCACTATCCCGTCGAAACCCGCGATCGTGCCGCGCTGCTGAGCGCACTGCCGGAGGTTCGACTCGATTCCCGCGTTCAGCAGGGATGGTTTTTTCCTTCGGAATGCCTGCTCTATCCGAGCCTGTTTATCGCCTCTCTGATAGCCGCCCTGCGGGCCAGTGGTGGCCAGCTGGTCTGCAACAATGAGGTGACCACGCTGACCGAATCAGACCGCGATGTTCAGCTGACCCTGGCCAGCGGTGAAACCTGGCAGGGGGATCAGCTGGTGCTGGCCTCCGGCCGCTGGGCCCCGGAACTGATGAGCCAGTGCGGGCTGCAACTGGCGATGACCGATGCGAACCGGGCCGATCCTGTTGCCTGCAGTTTTCTGGCACAGACACAGCCGTTACCCGTCTCGCTCAACTGCAATCTGATTACGCCGGAACTGAATGTACGGCCGGATGGCGCGGGTCGTCTGATGCTGCAGGCACTGGATCTGGATCAGCACGCCGATCCGGCCCGTCCGGCTTCTCCTGATGGGCTGATTGGAAAAGAGATGCTGCGACGCCTGCAGCGGCTTTTCAGGCAGTGCGAGGGCGCGAGGATTGAGCGGATAGAAACAGGACAGCGGTCACGGACGTCCGATGGACTGCCTGCGCTGGGGTATATCAGTGATGCTTCACGTGTTTACCTGATGGTCAGCCATAGCGGGATGACCCTTGCCCCGCTGCTGGGCAGGCTGGTGGCAGAGGCGATGCTGAGCGGAACAGCTTCACCGATGCTGAGTGCTTTTGCTCCGCATCGGCTGCTGCGTCCGCTCAGTGCGGGTTCCAGACCCGCACCTGCCTATCTTCCGGCTGCACAGTAACGCTTAGCGGCGATTCTTCCACACGGTCTGGACGTTACAGAACTCATGTACGCCGAAATGTGACAGTTCACGGCCGTAGCCGCTTTTTTTCACGCCGCCGATGGTGACACGCGGATCGGATGCGCCGTTGCCATTCACAAAGACGGCCCCGACTTCCAGCTGCAGCGCCAGCTGATCGGCGATCGCTTCGTTACCGCTCCAGACGGTGGCGCTGAGGCCAAAGTCGCTGTCGTTGGCAATCTCCAGCGCATGTTGTGGATCGCGTGCGACCGCAATGGCGGCGACGGGGCCGAACAGTTCCTCTCTGAAAGCAGTCATGGCAGGCGTAACATCGGCAAGAATAGTCGGAGCATAATAATTCCCCTCCCCTGCTACCTTCTCGCCGCCCAGTACCAGACGGGCGCCTTCACGCAGTGTCGCCTTAACCTGACTATCCAGTTCATCGCGCAGATCGGCGCGTGCCATCGGGCCCAGGAACGTCTTTTCGTCCAGGGGATCGCCCATGGTCAGGGCCTGCACGGCTGCGGTGAAGCGTTTTTCAAAGGCTTCTGCGATTGGCGCTTCCACAATAAAGCGCTTGGCAGCCATACAGACCTGTCCGGTGTTCTGGAAACGTCCGATGACGGCTGATTTCACGGCTTCATCAAGATCGGCGTCTGCCAGTACGATGAAGGGATCGGATCCGCCCAGTTCCAGCACGGTCTTTTTAAGTGCTGCGCCCGCCTGTGCGGCAATAGCGGCACCTGCCCGTACGCTGCCGGTCACCGCAACAGCGGCAATCCTGTCATCCCTGATGGCGACGGAGACCCCATCATTGTCGACGTTAATCAGGTTAAAGCCACCGGCTGGCAGATCGGTTGCTTCAAAGAGTTCCGCCATCAGCGTGGCGCTTCCCATGACGTTTGGCGCGTGTTTCAGCAGGTAGGTGTTCCCGGCCAGCAGCATGCTTACTGCACCGCGCAGAACCTGCCACAGCGGGAAATTCCACGGCATCACCGCCAGGATGACGCCCAGAGGACGAAACCGCTGCCAGGCATCAGCAACCTGCGTCGGCTGATCGGCCAGCATGGCCGGGCCATGTTCAGCATACCAGTCGCATAGGTTCGCGCATTTCAGAACCTCTGCGCGCGCCTGAGCAATCGGTTTGCCCATCTCTAGGGTAATGGTGCGGGAGAGATCGTTTTCCCGCAGTCGGATCTGTTCGCCCAGCTGACGCAGGACACGAACGCGATCGTCCATGCTGCTGCGCTGCCACAGGGCAAAAGCAGAGGCGCTTTTTGTCAGTGCCTGTTCAAGTTCTGCAGGGCTCTGAAGAGGATAACGAGCCAGAATTTCGCCGGTTGCCGGATTACGTGAGAGTACATGTTCAGTCATGGTGCCCTTTCCTTATTCTTTCAGTGATGAAAAGACGATACGCGCTGAAGTTGATGATGAAAAATGAATAATAGTGAGGAAGTTGTTTATTTTTCGAGAATGCAGGTGGCAGGATTGCTGCGAACTGGCTTCCGGCGCGAAATGTACAGAGAGACGAGATGCAGCCTGAACGCTTCTGAAGCATAAGCGAATAAGGAAGTTATCCACTTATACAGTGACCCGATCCTAAAAACGATCCTTAATAGATCATATAGAGATCCTAAGAGATCCCCGATCGTCGCAGGCCGCACCCACCAAGGGCTGAAAGGGTGATCGTGTTCACTATAATCAGTAAAGTGTTCACTGTAATCAGTACTTTATTCACTGTACCAGGTAGCATGTTCACTGTAAACAGTGCTAATGTTCACTGTAGTCAGAAAACGATCCCTTTCATCCACAGAATGAAGATCCTACGCCATGGCAGATAAAGACAATGAAAACAAAGCGTTGCTAGAACCTTTTCTGTCAGTGACCAAAAACAGTGGTGAAGTTATTCAGCTTCATCCCAACAAGAATAATACCGTTCAGCCGGTCGCCTTAATGCGTCTGGGACTGTTCGTGCCGACCCTGAAATCGACGGCTCGCGGTAAATCCGGTGCGATGGCCTCAACGGATGCGACTAAAGAGCTGAAGAACCTGACGCTGGTGAAAGCCGAAGGTTACGAAAAGATTACCATTACCGGCGCGCGGCTGGATATGGATAACGATTTCAAAACCTGGGCGGGCATCATTCAGTCGTTCTCCCGCTATCCCACCAAAGGCGATACCGTCACACTCCCCTTTATCGACTTTGTGAAGATGTGCGGCATTCCCTCGGCAAACTCTTCAGCCGCACTGCGTAAGCGCCTGGACGCGTCGTTACGCCGTATCGCGACCAATACCCTCTCCTTTGAAGGCAATGGCAAGGCGTATCACACCCACCTTGTTCAGTCTGCTTATTACGATCGCGAAAAAGATATCGTGCGTATTCAGGCTGACCCAAAGCTGTTCGAACTCTATAACTTTGACCATAAAGTCCTGCTTCAGCTGCGCGCGATATCCCGTCTGAAGCGCAAGGAGTCTGCTCAGGCGCTCTATACCTTCCTGGAGAGTCTGCCCACCAATCCTGCCCCTAACTCACTGGCACGCCTGCGCATGCGCCTGAATCTGGGCTCCAAGACCACGACGCAGAACCACGTGGTACGACGTGCGATGGAGCAGCTGAAAGAGATTGGTTATCTGGACTATTCAGAAGTAAAGCGTGGTCGCTCAGTCTTTTTCATTATCCACAGCCGTACGCCAAAGCTGGATGGCATCAGCAATCTGGAGAGTATCGACTCCCTGGATGACATCGAATTTGATGACTAACGGCTCGCGTTCACTGTAATCAGCAGACCGCGTGGCAGTGTCACTTTCCCGCTGCCTTTGGGAAGCGAGCCTATCCTGACCATTCACTGTAATCAGTCACCCCCACCCATTCACTGTATTCAGCAACGTTCACTGTAATCAGTAGCCTTTTACCTCTCAGAACGATAACAGCGATAATCCTTTTCCTTCAGATGCCACCGTTTCAGGGCTTTAAACGAAAGTGTGTACTCACATACATTTCTCGTCATCTTCTCTGCGCTGACGTTTACTGATTACAGTGAACGTTCCGGGCCGTCCTCTTATCCTGTGTTGCTGATTACAGTGAATGCAGCAATCTCTCCCTGCTTTAAAGCAGCGTGATGATGATGCACCGGTTCAGCGCGCTGTGATCTTCTGCCGCCAGGGTCAGAACAGCGGGGTTGCGTTACTGATTACAGTGAACAGTAACAGGCTAAGGCTGCCGTGAAACAGGGTTGCGGATTGCTGCGTGACCGCTACTGATTACAGTGAATGTTTCTGACGCCTGCCTGAAGCTTGCATGCTGATCAGGAGATGATCTTAAGCGTCGTACTGACTACAGTGAATGTTCTACTGATTACAGTGAATGCCTGGCTGTTAACGAACAATTGCTGCTCCTGTTTGCTGATTACAGTGAACGTTAGCAGGGAAATCAGAGATACCCTGCAGGACGTTGTCAGTTACTGCGTCAGGCAGGGTTCTGATTAATCCTTATAGCAGCCAAACCGGATCGCGCAGAATTGACACTTTTTGCTGATTACAGTGAATGTCAGCCTGGACTTTGTTCACTTACCGACTACAGTGAATAGTAGCCCACAGTGGGCCGGCTGATTACAGTGAACGTTACCAGCCACACGCAGTTAGCTATCCGCCGGTGAAGTGACAGTTTCACCTTTTATCTGCTGTTCAGCGTCATGTTTACCCTCCGTGAAGAAGGTCAGCAGACTATTGCTGATTACAGTGAATCATTGCCCTGCCCTCTCTGCCTGACATTGCCTATAACCTCCCCATGCTGATTTCAGTGAACATCAGACAGGCCATCGTCAGCAAACTGAACGCTACTGATTACAGTGAACGTTTTGCTTTGTGCTGGCTGAGCCACGGAAGAGGCTTTTTCCCGCTGAATCCAGATATCCGCAGGTTGCCCAATCCTGGTCTGGCGAACCATCCTGCCGATCGTTACCGGCATTGTGATTATGCTGCTGCTGATTACAGTGAATGTTTTCCGCTTATCTTCCTGTCCCTGCTGTTTTTCCCTCTTGTCTGTCATTGCAATGATGCACTGCTTACCCTTAAGCGGTTCACTCATTACAGTGAACGTTGTGCTGATTACAGTGAATGTTTCCGGTTCTGAGCGCGCGATATCGTTCCGCTCTGCAGCAATAGTGTGATGAAGCTCTCTATAACCCGTGCTGTTACATAAAAACGCAGATTGTGTTGAGAAGATAATTTATTGCCTTATGTGCAGGATTTCTGTATAAAGTCGTAAATCCTACATATCTGGAGCAACTATGGCTAACGACGACAAGCAGGTGATGAAAGTTGCACAGCGTTCAGAACGCATGCTGCTCAGCCTCACCGAGCAGATTCAGGCGCAGAAGCAGGAACTGCATGAAAATACCTATTATCAGGTCTACGCCAAGGCGGCGTTAGCCAAGTTGCCTAAACTGACCCGAGCCAGCGTCGATTATGCCGTTAATGAGATGGAAGAGAGTGGCTATCAGTTTGATAAACGCGCCGCAGGGACGTCTGTTAAGTACGCCATGTCGATCCAAAATATTATCGATATTTATCATCATCGTGGCGTGCCAAAGTATCGCGACCGTCATGGTGAAGCCTACACCCTCTTTGTCGGCAATCTGAAGGGCGGAGTTTCCAAAACCGTTTCTACCGTTTCGCTGGCGCACGCCCTGCGCGCCCACCCCCATCTGCTGTTTGAAGACTTGCGTATCCTGGTTATTGATCTCGATCCGCAGTCCTCAGCCACGATGTTTCTGAACCACGAGCGCTCAGTGGGGCTGGTGGAGGCGACGGCTGCTCAGGCGATGCTACAGAATGTCTCGCGGGATGAGTTGGTTAACGAATTTATCGTTCCTTCAATCATTCCCGGTGTAGATGTGCTGCCAGCCTCAATTGACGATGCCTTTATCGCTTCGCGCTGGGATGAGCTTTGCGCTGAGCATCTGCCACAGCAGAACGTTCATGCCGTGCTGTATGACAACGTTATCGCTAAGCTGAAAAAAGATTATGACTTCATCTTTGTCGACAGCGGGCCGCATCTGGATGCGTTTCTCAAGAACGCCATCGCGGCTTCTGATCTGCTGATGACGCCGGTTCCTCCGGCCCAGGTTGACTTCCACTCAACGCTTAAATATCTGACTCGCCTGCCAGAGCTGATCGCGATTATTGAAGATTCCGGCGCAACCTGCCGCTTACAGGGCAACATCGGCTTTATGTCCAAGCTCTCAAATAAAGCAGACCATAAACTCTGCCACAGCCTGGCAAAAGAGATTTTTGGTGGCGATATGCTTGATGCAGCCCTTCCCCGCCTGGATGGTTTTGAACGTTGTGGTGAATCCTTTGATACGGTCATTTCCGCGAACCCGTCGACCTACGTAGGCAGCAGCGAAGCCCTGAAAAATGCGCGCTCCGCCGCAGAGGATTTTGCAAAAGCCGTTTTCGACCGTATCGAATTTATTCGCCTGAACTGAGGTTTGTATGAGCGCAAAAAGAATCACGATTGGCAGAACCTTCAGCCAGACGCCACTGGAAAATGATGCACCTGACAGCCAGCACAGCCAGACTTTCGTGCTGGCCACCGGCAAGCGAGCGCAATTTCGTTTTGAACGCATTGCCGCAGGCGATGTAGAAAGCAAAACCTTTGTCACGATGGAAACCAACGGACGCGATCAGGCAGGACTGACACCTGATTCCCTGCGTGACATTATCCGCACCATTAAACTGCAGCAGTTTTTCCCTGCGATTGGTGTGATGCGTGACGGTCGCATCGAGATCCTTGACGGCTCACGTCGCCGTGCCGCAGCGCTTTACTGCAAGACTGGCTTAGATGTCCTGATAACCGAATCGCCTGTCACCGCCGATGAGGCGCGCAGACTGGCGCAGGATATTCAGACGGCCCGTGAGCATAACCTGCGTGAAGTGGGGATGCGGTTGCTGACGCTGAAGGATGGCGGATTATCACAAAAAGAGATTGCCGAAAATCAGGGGCTGTCTCAGGCAAAAGTCACGCGTGCGCTTCAGGCTGCCAGCGTGCCTGCCGATCTGATTTCCCTATTCCCTAATCAGGCTGAACTCACTTATCCGGACTATAAAGCGTTATTACAGGCAGCGGAGAAGCTGAACGAGTCAGGACAAAGCACAGAGGCGCTGATTGAAGCTATCTCGATGGAAATTGATGTGGTGTGCGCCCGCGAAGGTCTGGCGGAGGATGAGATTAAAAATCACATCCTCCGCCTGATTCGTCAGGGAAGCCAGACGCTGATCAAGGAACCGGAGAAAGATAAAACGCACTCAGTGGCGCTCTGGTCATTTGCAGACAAAGACCGCTTTGCCCGCAAAAAGGTGCGTGGCCGGATGTTCAGCTATGAGTTTAACCGGCAGTCGAAAGAGCTGCAGGAAGAACTGGATAAAGTCATCGCCGAGACGCTAAAAAAATATCTCAACCGCTGAGTACGCCCTTTTCTCATCAGCCAGCCTTCGGGGCTGGTTTTTTTTATGGTTATCCCTGCATACGCCGTCTGACAGACGACTTAAAGCCGAATTTCAGGCTGAAATCGCCATGATTTCAGCGTGTGGATAATCATTAACCTGTTGAATAAAATGTTTTTATTCATGAATTGTCTGCTTTCAACCGTCATGAAATCGCCACGTCATCAGCCCTTTTAACGCACGCTTCGTCGCCGCCTGGTTTACGCTGAAGGCATACTTTGCCTTTCTCTGCTTTACCTTCTTATTGCGCCGGTTCGGACCGCCTGGTCAGCGTAACGGCATACTGCTGTCGCTAAGGTGCTTCATTAGTGACCAGCCCGGCCCGACTGATTTTAAGTCGTCGTGCCTTAGCTCAGAATTATTCAGCGCCGCCCGGCGGACTTTAAGTAAAAGTGTGCTTGTCTGCGTGGTGATTCTGACCTTAAACCGTTGTATTTAATCTTTATGTACTGAGAATTTCAGCCTGAAATCGCCATTTGCGCCACTACCCCGTCACCAGCGTGGTGTTTACAAATGAACAGAAAGGAGGAGAAACGAAGCCTGTCTGCTTCATAGCCGGGTGAAGCTCAGCCAGTATGAAAAGATACTCAGAAAATATCCCTCAGTTATCCACAGAAAAAGTGGATAACTTTTCTCTCCGCCAATAAGCCTGCTACTGTTTTCAGTGAATCGGGAAGTCATCGGTTCCGGGTACTACACCGACAGACTTTACGCCCTCCTTCCCACTGCTGTCCCTTTGCACTTACCGCCACACTTCGCCCCTGGTCACTGGCATCGATAAGGTAGCGCAATCATCCAATCTGGTCATAACGATAGTGCGTCGATATTCCACCTGCACTGTCCACTGCAATCAGTAAAAGGCCGTTCAGGTGTCATCCCGGGTTGTCAGGATAAGATCGGAAAATGCACATTTCTGCCAGCCAGCTGACGCGGTATCCGCCGGACAGCATCACCATGAGCGATGTCATCACACCGGCAGAGGGTTAGTCAGTCAGCGCGACTATCACGCTGATTAACCTGTGTAAAAGTCACGCTTTATAAAAAATTGCCTTGCCAGAGCTAACTCCAGAATACCGTCTACACTTCTTTACACAATTGGTGCGAATGTTCCATTTCTGGTCCGTATGAAATTTAATCAGGCGGGCCGCTTAACTTTTATGACAGGGATATGATGAGTATTAATACTTCAGACTCGGGTGATACAGGCGACCACGCGCCAGCCGATACGGTTCGCCAGCGTATTTTTCTGGTGGTGCTGGTGGCGACGATGGGTGCGCTGGCTTTTGGTTACGACACCGGGATTATCTCAGGTGCATTACCTTATATGACGTCCCCGCCTGCTCAGGGCGGGCTGGGGCTTAACTCCTTCACCGAAGGACTGGTCGCCTCTTCGCTGGTGTTCGGGGCCGCGATCGGTTCTTTCCTCAGTGGTTTCTTCTCTGACCGCTTTGGTCGCCGTATTACGTTACGCTCACTAGCGGTCATCTTCGTGCTGGGTTCACTGGGTACGGCGCTGGCGCCTTCAGTCAACGTCATGGTGGCAATGCGCTTCCTGCTGGGTATCGCTGTCGGCGGTGGATCGTCGACTGTGCCGGTGTTTATTGCCGAGATTGCCGGGCCGCGCCTGCGTGCGCCACTGGTCAGCCGTAACGAGCTGATGATCGTGACCGGGCAGCTGGTCGCCTACGTTGCCAGTACGCTGCTGAGCTATCTGCTGCATGATGAGCACCTGTGGCGCTATATGCTGGCGATTGCGATGGTGCCGGGGCTTCTGCTGTTTATCGGCACCTTCTTTGTGCCTGCATCACCACACTGGCTGGTGGCGGAAGGTCGACTGAAAGAGGCGAAAAAGATCCTGAAGTATCTGCGCGAAACGCCGCGTGAGGTGCGCCATGAGATGGCGCAGATGAAGAAGCAGGCGAGGGCGGCAGAGCGGGGTCCTGATGCGAAAACCCTGATCCGTGAGAAATGGGTCATCCGGCTGATGATCATCGGCGTCGGTCTGGGCTTCGTCGCGCAGTTTACCGGCGTTAACGGGTTTATGTACTACACGCCTATTATCCTGAAGTCGACCGGTCTGGGCACCAGTGCCTCGATCGCCGCTACCATCGGTAACGGCGTGGTATCGGTACTGGCCACCTTTGTCGGCATCTGGGCTATCAGTCGCTTCCCGCGGCGCACCATGCTGATCACCGGTCTTTGCCTGGTTGTCACCGCGCAGATTCTGCTGGGCAGCGTGCTGACCTTTATGAGCACCAGCCTGATGCAGAGTTATCTGGCGCTGGCCTGCATTCTGCTGTTCCTGTTCTGCATGCAGATGTGCATCTCGCCGGTCTACTGGCTGATGATGTCGGAGCTGTTCCCGATGCAGCTGCGCGGGGTCCTGACGGGCGGTGCAGTGTCACTTCAGTGGATTTTCAACGCGGTGGTCGCGTTTGGCTTCCCACCGATCATGGAATATGCCGGCAGCACCACCTTCTTTATCTTTGCCGCGATTAACGTCGGATCGCTTATCTTCGTGATGGCGATGGTGCCGGAAACGCGCGGAAAGAGTCTGGAAGAGATCGAATCGCACATGAAAGAGAAGTTTGGCGAAAAGCAGAAAGCGGCTGAAGCCTGATAATCCCATCCCCGGATTCGGCACTCGCGCCGAATCCGGTTTTCCTCTCCGCATTCCCCTCAATCTGTCTTTTTCTTCCTCCGGCTGATGCGTCATCAGAACAGACGTTCACTGTAATCAGTATAGAGGTGTGGTCTGTTTCTATACCGCTCTGGCGATTTCAGGCTGAAATCGCCAGAAAACAACGCATTACACTCCCGATAGTTATTACAGAAACGGTAGTCAGATGAAGCATGACCGCAGACAAAGATTGCCTGAGGCGCTGCGCTATACTCCCTTGTCATCTGCTCTGCATACCAACCCTAAGGGGTTCACCGCGCGGAGGGCTCAGAAAACGCTGCTGTTCTGGCTCGCTTTTATTCAGAGAGTCTCAGGCGCTGAACGGGCCGTTCACTCATACTCCCGGCCATCACAGTAACGGCAATGTGCCGTTCGCAGGGTTCGCTGTACATTCTGATTTTTCTGGAAAGGAACTATGACCCGGAAGCTGAAAACCATTTCCCGCAGGCTATGGCATGTCATCCTGGTGGCTGGGGGGCTGATACTTCTGTTACTGATTTTTCGTATCTATGAAGCAGAACGCGGACCTGAGCTACAGCGCTGGCATACCTGGGTTCCGCATGAGCTGACCGTTGAAGCGCTCGATAAGGCGAGCTATGCCGACTATCTCAGGGCAGAGAACCGGCTGTTCGATGAGATGAAGCAGCAGGTCACTGACCAGCTCAGCGATGATGAGAAAACCCCGCTCAACCGCTACTCTGCCGACAGCATGATCTATCCGGGCCATTTTGCTCAGGACTGGAACCGCTCCTATATTCTGCACCCGACCGGCAAACCCCGTGGAAGCGTTGTCCTGTTGCATGGGCTGACCGACAGTCCCTATAGCCTGCGGCACGTTGCAGAAGTGTATCGCCAGCAGGGCTATGTGGCGGTCGCGATAAGGTTACCGGGTCACGGTACGGTGCCCGCAGGGCTGACCGATGTTGACTGGCAGGACTGGATGGCTGCGACACGTCTGGCGGTAAGAGAGGCGACGCGGCTGGCAGGCAAGCAGACGCCTCTGCATCTGGTGGGATTCTCAAACGGCGGGGCGCTGGCCGTAAAATATGCCCTCGACAGCCAGAATGATCCCACGCTGCGTCAGCCGCAGCAGCTGATTCTGTTATCGCCGATGATCGGCGTAACCCGTTTTGCCCGCTTCGCGGGCATGGCTGGTCTGCCCTCTGTGTTGCCGGCCTTTTCGAAAACGGCCTGGCTGAACATCGTGCCGGAGTTTAACCCGTTTAAATATAACTCCTTCCCGATACACGCAGCCCGCCAGACCTGGCTGCTGACGCAGGCGCTGCAGAAGGAGATTCAGCAGAATGCCCGTGACCAGCGATTGTCAGATTTCCCGCCGGTGCTGACCTTTCAGTCCGTGATGGACTCGACCGTGAGTACGCCTTCGGTCATCCGATCGCTCTATCACTACCTGCCGGAAAATGGCAGTCAGCTGGTGCTGTTTGATATCAATCAGGCGGTCAGCGTCAGTCCGTTATTCCGCCGCTCCTCTTACACCGCGGTCAGTCAGCTGTTGCCAGAGGCGCGTCGGGATTACGCCACGACCCTCATCACCAACGCATCACCCACCTCGCTCAAAATGGTGACCCGAAGCGTGCCTGCGGGAGAGACTAAGGAGAAGAGGGCGCCGCTGGCGATCGACTATCCTGCCGGCCTCTACTCTCTGTCACATGTCGCTATTCCGTTTCCGGCGGAGGATGGGCTTTATGGCAGTGCGCCTGAAAGGAAAAATGAATTCGGTATCAGTTTTGGCACGCTGTCGCTGCGCGGTGAGAGTGCCGTGCTGATCGTGGGGCTGGACTCGATTATGCGTGCGACCTCTAACCCGTTCTATCCTTACATGATCGCGCGCATCACGCATCACATTGACTGCAGTGACAGGCCCCCACTGGCAGCCTGCCTCAGTGACTTCTGAATACAGGATCACAACCGGCCTGCAGTGTGCAGGCCGGGATTTATAGCGAATTCAGTTTTGCCATCACCTCGTCTGACAGCACCAGTCTGCGGCTGGCGAGGTTCTCCTGCAGATGCGCGGGGGAGGAGGTGCCCGGTATCAGCAGAATATTGGGCGAACGTCGCAGCAGCCAGGCCAGGGCGACCTGCATAGGGGTGGCGTTCAGGGACGCAGCCACCTCATTAAGCCGATCCGACTGCAGGGGAGAAAAACCGCCCAGCGGGAAGAAAGGCACCCAGGCGATGCCCTGCTGAGCAAGCTGATCCACCAGCTCATCATCCTGCCGATGCGCGAGGTTATACATGTTCTGTACGCAGACAATCGGCGTCATCGCCCTGGCCTCTGCGATCTGCGTAGCCGTGACATTACTCAGACCGATGTGGCGAATCAGCCCGCGTGCCTGCAACGCCAGCAGTGCCTCCAGTTGAGGGGCCAGAGAGCCCTCTTTGGGTTTAGCCGGATGCAGCATACTGCGCAGATTCACCACCTCAAGAACGTCCAGGCCCAGGTGGCGGAGATTATCTTCTACGGCCTGGGTCAGCGCCTCCGGCTCCATCGCCGCCTGCCAGCCGCCTCTTGCATCACGACGTGCCCCCACTTTGGTGACAATACAGAGATCTTCCGGATAGGGATGGAGCGCCTTCCTGATTAATTTGTTGGTTTCGTGCGGACCATAAAAATCGCTGGTGTCGATATGGTTGACGCCAGCTTCAATGGCGTCACGTAAAACCTGTATCGCGCGCGCTTCATCTTTAACCGGGCCAAACACGCCAGGCCCGGCCAGTTGCATAGCGCCATAGCCAAGACGGTTAACTTCGCGATCGCCTAACTTGAAAGTCATGGTGGTATCTGACATGAAAACCTCCTGCGTGGATGTCGATTAAGTGTAATGGTGATTCAGCGATCCGGCAGGTGTTCAGCTATACCAGCTGAGACCCTGTGGCACCCGCGAAAAACCGGCGTGGCGTAAAGCGTTAAGCAGGGGAGACTGGGTTACCGGTTTGCCATCTGCCCGCTCCAGCGTAAACATGGCGGAGTTTTCCCGTTGCAGCGCCGCACCCAGCGCCGCCACCGCCGCCTGTTGCCGTGCGGGATCGTCGGTAAAGGTCAGTAACTCTTTACCGCCGGGGGTCAGGTAGAGCAGCAGTGCGCCGCCGGCAATCACCACGCGTCCGCCCGGACGACGGGTAGGGCGTGTACCGCTGCCATGAACCGGCCAGCTCAGCATCGCGCCAAACGGATTAGCCGGATCGGGCGCTGCCAGTACGACGGCGTCAGCCTCAGCGAGCGGGTTCTCTGCCAGCTTGCGCAGTCGTTCAATCGTCTGCTGATCGGCAAACTGTGCACCGCCCGCACCGTCGACAAAACGTCCGCGTAACAGCCGGCCGGCATCTTCCATACTGCGCAATACCGGCTGCAGAGCCGGAAACCCTCCCGGGATCTGTTCAGCAACCGCGCTGCCGCGGGTGATCACGCCATAACGGTCAAGCAGGTTCTCCGCCAGCGACAGGGCCAGTCGGGCAGGCGCAACCGGCTGACGCGGGAGCCGCGACCAGCGTCCGGCCAGAGTGTTGACCGCCGGTCTGCGGGCCGTCAGCGCGCCAGGTGTAAAACGCTGGCCAAAACGCGTGCGCAGGGTACGTGCCGGACGCGCACGGGATGCACCGGGTGTCGTGAGCAGGCCCCGCACCGCAATCCAGCTGTCTGCGGTGACATAACCCTGCCACACCAGTTGCCACAGCGCCTCACAGAGGCTGTCAGACGGCAACTCTGCCTCCCCCTGCTGCGCCATAATCTCATGAACAAACCAGGCGCCACCCCGGCTGAGTGCGTCAATAACCTGCTGCTGCAGCGGCGTGACAGGCTGGGTGGTGTCAATGACCGGCAGCGTCTCCGCGGCACATTCCGTCAGGTGCAGCGAGATCAGCCCATCGTTGTGGCCCAGCGCCTTATGACCACACCAGATCACCTCGCCACGGCTGAGCAGTTCATCAAGCATGGCGGGTTGATAGTCGGCCACTCTGGCGCGCAGGATCTGCGACTCCCAGAGCGAGGCGGGTAACGGCACGCCGGCGAGCTGCTCAATGACCCGCAACACGCCCTCGGCACCCTGCTGCTCCTGACGCCGTTCATTCAGCACGCCGTGGCGCTCCAGCAACAGAGTAACCCAGACAGCGGGCGGAACAGGGCGCGTGGCTTCACGTGCTGATTGCAGTGAACGCAGTCGCAGCCGCGAGAAGATATTGGTGGCAACCCACGCCGGTTCCGATTCGCCTGCTGCCGATCCCATATTCAGCAGACTGCCCTGCTGAAGCAGGGTCAGCAGTACCTCATTCACCACGGCGACACCCAGACCATAGCGGGCTGCCAGTGACCGGGCGGTGAACAGCGTATGGGTACGTGCATACTGGCCGATCAGATCATGCAGCGGGGCGGCAGGTGGTAACAGAAACGTCGCTGGCAGGTCATCAGGTAACGCTACCGCCAGCGCGTCGCGCAGTCGGGCAGCATCTTCAATGACGGCCCAGCGATCTTCACCCGCGATGATGACCGGAATAATACGCCGCGCAGCCGCAAACTGCGTTAACGCCCCGGTGACCTGCTGTGCATCCCCGCTGAAGCGTGCCCGTACCTCCGTTACGGAGAGCGGACCGAGATCGCGCAGCAGATCGATGATGCCTTCGGCGTGCTGTGCCTGATAGCGGGGATCACGGCGCTGTAACGCCTGTTCAACCCCGGCGACGACAGCGGGTTCCAGCAGGTCACGCTTGCGGGTCTGGCCAAGCAGTTCACCCAGCAGGTTGCTGTCGAGTGACAGCAGAGAGGCACGACGTTCCGCCTGAGGGGCATCGCTGGCATAGATAAATTCAGCGACATAACC
>Ga0157366_1000008_pt1 | contig 141251 bp, 144 predicted proteins | sample AttbisABBM1_FD_113149 | JGI IMG/M metagenome (GOLD analysis project Ga0157366, IMG submission 113149) | Fungus gardens microbial communities from leaf cutter ant in Botucatu, State of São Paulo, Brazil - Atta bisphaerica ABBM1 | ecosystem: Host-associated > Fungi > Mycelium > Unclassified ...
CAGGTCACGCTTGCGGGTCTGGCCAAGCAGTTCACCCAGCAGGTTGCTGTCGAGTGACAGCAGAGAGGCACGACGTTCCGCCTGAGGGGCATCGCTGGCATAGATAAATTCAGCGACATAACCGAACAGCAGCGGAGCGGCGAAAGGGGAGGGCTGTCCGGTGGTGACTTCGCTGAACTGCACCTCGCCCTGCGCTATCTGCTCCATTAAATAGTGCAGGGCTGGCAGGTCATAAACATCCTGCAGACATTCGCGTGCGGTCTCGATCAGGATCGGAAAGTCATCATGCGCGCTGGCAACCGCCAGCAACTGACCGGCGCGCAGCCGCTGCTGCCAGAGCGGGGAACGCTTGCCCGGATTGCGCCTGGGCAGCAGCAGCGCGCGCGAGGCACACTCACGAAAGCGGGCGGCGAACAGCGCAGAGTGACTCACACTCTCAGTAACGATCTGCGTGAGCCTGTCACTCCCGAAGACAAAGAGTTCCGCGCCCGGTGGCTCCTCCTCGCTGGCGGGGAAGCGGGCGACGATGCCATCATCGCTGGCCGCCACAGAGGCATCCAGGCCCATCCGGTGCTCAATACGTGCGGCAATGGCCAGTGCCCAGGGAGCATTGACCCGCTTTCCCCACGGCGAATGGAGAATGACCCGCCAGTCACCCAGTTCATCACGGCAGCGTTCAATCAGCAGCGTCCGGTTGTCCGGGATGACGCCGGTTGCGGTGCGCTGATCCGCCAGCAGGGCCAGCAGATTGGTCACTGCATGGGGATTCAGGCCCAGCGACAGCAGCTGTTTCTCCGCCTCAGCCGGGGAGACGTTATTCAGCTGGCGCAGAAACAGCCCGAGACTGGCTCCGGCATCGGCCGACCGGCCAACCCCTTCTCCCCGCCAGAAGGGCAAACGAGCCTGACGGCCCGGAGCAGGCACCACCAGCACCTGGTCGTGCGTGATCTGCTGAATCCGCCAGGAGGAGGCGCCCAGAGTGATGATGTCATTGATGCGCGACTCATACACCATCTCTTCATCCAGCTCCCCGACGCGACGTGAGCCAGCCTGCTCTTCGCCTTCCGGCAGCATCACGCTGAACATGCCGCGATCGGGAATGGTGCCGCCACTGGTCACGGCCAGATGCTGAGCGCCGGGACGCGCGCTCAGCAGACCGCTCTCACGATCCCAGATCAGCTGGGGGCGTAGCTGCGCGAAACCCTCCGAGGGATATTTCCCGGCCAGCATATCCAGCGTGGCGTCAAACAGGCGGCGCGACAGCCCGCGAAACGGGTCGGCCCGGCAGACGAGGCTGTACCATGCATCAACCTGAAGGGAGTCCATGGCAACGGCTGCCAGCGTCTGCTGCGCCAGAATATCCAGCGGATTAGAGGGAGGGCTAAGCGCATCGAGCTGGCCGGTACGCATCGACTGTAAGGTGACAGCGGCATCCAGCAGATCGTGTCGCGTCCGGGGAAACAGGATGCCGGTTGACATGCCGCCAACCTGATGTCCGGCTCGCCCCACGCGCTGCAGAGCGCTGGCGACCGACAGCGGAGCGCCTACCTGAATCACCAGATCCACCGGCCCCATATCGATACCAAGTTCAAGGCTGGAGGTGGCGACCACGCAGCGCAGGCTGCCCTCCTTGAGTGCCGATTCGATCCCGGCGCGCTGCTCTTTGGAAACGGAACCGTGATGCGAGCGGGCGATAGGGTCAGCACGGCTGTCGCTGCTTGCGGTATCCGGATCTTCCGCCGCCTGCCTTTCAAAAAAACGCGCATTGAGACGGGCAGTGAGTTTTTCAGCCAGCCCTCGCGAATTAACAAACACCAGCGTGGCGCGATGGGCCATCACCTGCTGCAGAATGCGTGCTTCGATATGCGGCCAGATTGATCCGCTGGCTGACGGCGTTTCGCCGCTCAGGTCGCTGTCACTGGCGATGTCCGTCATATCCGGCACCGGCACTTCGATAGTCAGGTGCAGGGTGCGATCGGAGGAGGGGTTAACCACCTGGACGGGCTGGCTGCCTCCCAGGAATGCAGCGATACGCTCAACCGGCCGCACCGTGGCGGAGAGCCCCATGCGCTGAGCGGGCCGCGGCAGCAGTGCATCCAGCCGCTCCAGACTCAGGGCAAGCTGAGAGCCGCGTTTTGAACCCGCTACAGCATGCACTTCATCAACAATAACCGTGGTGACACCCTGCAGCGTCGTGCGCGCTTTTGAGGTCAGCATCAGAAACAGCGATTCCGGGGTGGTGATCAGAATATCGGGTGGGCGGCGCAGTAGCCGGGCGCGCTCTGCAGCCGGCGTATCGCCGGAACGCATTCCGACAGTCAGGGTGATCGCGGGTTCATCCAGCGCCTGCCGCTCAGCACAGACGCCGGCAAGCGGAAGCGTCAGGTTGCGCTGCACATCCGCCGCCAGCGCTTTGACCGGCGAAATGTAGAGCACGCGGGTCGTGGTTTCACGTAAGGGTGCGGGCTGTTCTGCCCTGACCTGAAACAGGGCATCAATGGCGGTCAGAAAGGCGGCCAGCGTTTTTCCTGAGCCGGTAGGGGCAATCACCAGCGCATGCGCTCCGCTGGCGATGGCCTGCCATGCCGCCTGCTGTACCGGGGTCGGGGCTTTAAAGGCGGCAGAAAACCAGCGCCGGGTAGCAGGGGAAAAGCGGTCCAGGACCGGAAGGGATTGGGATTTCGGCATCATTCTCACGGCATCGCACAGCAACTGCACCAGACATTAATGCGTTGAGTGTAAGTGAAAATTGCCGATAGTGGATGACGCGACTGCTAACCGGCCGCATCATCCAGGGATCAGGAACCGGCTGCGCCCGCCAGCGCACGGCCCCTTACTGCCAGCAGCGACACCATCGCCAGCACCAGGATGGTCATCCCGTAGCACCAGGCCGTCCGGGTCAGTCCGAGATGCGGCGCGACGATACCGGCGGCAATCGCGGGCAGGGCAAACGCGAGATAACTTTTGATCAGAAAGGCGGAGAAGAGGCCCGCGCGTTCATGACTTTCCGCTAACTGCATGATGATCTTCAGCACGTTAGCGAAAATAGAACCAAACCCCTGGCCCGCAAGAGCGGTGCCGATATAAAGCCAGACCACGCTATGCAGCGAAAGGCCGGTCAGCGTCACGCTCACGCCGGTCATCAGCATCAGCGTCCCGATGACCAGTGCGCGGGCGGGCGGTAGCGGACGAAAAAGAAAGACCGCTGCCGTTGCGCTCAGCATCAGCGTCGCAACAACCGAGCCGCCGATGAAGGGCGAGGTGAGCCCGGTGGCGTTTGCCACCATCGTGGGCATCAGCGAGAGGTAGAAACCGCCGAGCATCCAGGTGGCGATATTCACCGGTGCCACTTTTAACAACGGGCCGAGCGCACGGCGCGGTATGCTGACCTGAGGGCGCAGAGCGGCCAGCACGCCCGGCTGAGGCGAAATGGTTTCAGGGATAAGCGGCAGCAGTGCCATGGCAAACAGCATCAGTAACAACAGGAGTGCGTACAGCGTTACGGTAGGATAGGGGGCCAGACTCACCAGAATGCCGCCCGCGAGGGTGCCCAGCGTCATCCCCAGAAACGCGGTAAATGAGTTGAGCAGCGGCCCGCGTGTTTTACTGGCATCCAGCAGGCTGGCACCGAATGTCGGTAACGCAATTCCCGTGGCAAACCCCTGCACCAGACGGGCTGCGATCAGGGTTGCCGCCGACCCGGCGGTCATAAAGATCACCAGGGCAATGGCGTTGAGCGCCAGCGCCAGCAACATCAGCGGACGTCGCCCGGTATAGTCGGACACTTTTCCTACCGTCAGCAGCGCCGCCAGCAGTGCGAAAGCATAGGCACCAAAAATCAGCGTCAGCATCGTTGGCGTCAGGTGAAAAAGAGTCCGGTAAAGGGGATAGAGCGGTGTGGGTGCACTGCTGGTGGCGGAGATCAGCGCGGCGCTGGTAAAGCTGAAGATCGTGGTGCGGGTTGCGGCCTGAGGCGTCAGAGCATGGGTCATGATAAGTCCCTTAATGCAAAATATTAGCTTTAAAAGAGGTATACGCCTGCTCAGGGCTTAATGCAATATCTTTGCTTTAACGAATCCTGCTGTCTGAATGACGCGCCTCTCCGGCGCGTTGATCATCTGACGCTGAGACGGCCAGAGGCGGGTGAAATGTTATTAAATCAATCTAAGTGAGTATCCCGGAAACCGGGTTTGAGGAGGCCTGAACATGAAAATAGCGGAGATCGATCATATCCATTTGTACGTTGAAGATATTGCACAGGCCGAGCAGTGGTATAACGCGGTGCTGGGCTTTTCACGCGATGTTTCGCTCGGTTTCTGGGCTGAACAGGGTGGGCCGCGGGTTATCAGGAACAACAGAGCATCACTCTCTCTCTTCCTCAGAACCACCCAGCCTCCCGGCCATACGGTCGCGTTCAGCGTGGCCGCCCCGGCATTCAGCACGCTGATTCCCGTCCTGAGAGAGAACAGCATCCCGTTCAGCATCAGTGACCATGAGGTGTCGATGTCGGTCTATTTCAACGACCCCAGCGAAAATAAGATTGAAGTCACCTCTTACGACTACAGCCAGGCAAAGAGCATTCTGGCGCGCTTCACCTGACGCTATCCCTTCCTGCTCTCAGCAATGAGCCTGCAGATCCCTGAAACGCGATCGGCAGGCACGAAGGATCAATAGAGCGAATTCTTCAGGCGTTCTGGCAGCGCTTTGTCATAAGCGTCACCATCAATTTCCGCAATCTGCCGGAGAATGGAGCCGGTGCTGGGCAGGCTCTGCCGCGGAATCTGCGTTGTCACATCCCAGAGTCCGGCGCGGAGAATCGCCCGGCTGCACTGAAAGAAAACAGTGTCGACGGCGATACGCAGCACCGTTTTTGGCAGCTGGTTGTTGACGGCAAAACGTTCCAGCAGCGCCGGATCGGTGCTGATTGCGGCAGTGCCGTTTACCCGCAACGTCTCGCCAATACCGGGGATCAGAAACAGCAGCGCCACCCGATTGTCATACAGAATGTTGCGCAGACTGTCGATGCGGTTGTTGCCGCGCCGGTCTGGCAGCAGGAGTGTTCTGTCATCCTCGATGTCGATAAAGCCAGCCGAATCGCCGCGCGGTGACACATCCAGCCCGTCAGGTCCCGATGTGGCCAGGGCAACAAACGGCGAAGCGTCGATAAACGGACGATAGGCGGGGTGGATATGATCCGTCACCTTAGCGATCGACGGCCGGGCTACCGTGCCGTAAAGACGTTCAAGTTCAGTAAGTTCAGTGATGACGCTGTTCTGTTCCGTCATGTGGCTCCATCCTCCTCATCAGTCAGAATGTCCATGATGCCGTGGCGACACGCCACCGTCCGGGCGCGTCAGATGAAACAGAAATTTAACACTAATAACCGCAGCGTCAGAACAGCTATGTTGTCATTTGTGATACCGGCCCGTCTGTAAAGCGCTGAAGGCATTCCGCTGCTCTCTCCTGAGAGGAGGCTGACCCGCGCCGTGTTGGTTACCAGAGACATTGCTGATATAAAAGTAAGCCGCGGCGTATTCCGTCCCCACAAGGAGCAGAAAATGTATTGGGAATCAGAGCGGTTGCTCTACAGATTTACCCGCCAGGAAGATATTGACGACCTCTTCAGAATCTACAGCGACCCTGAAACACACAGATTTAATCCGCGCGGCCCGTGGCCCGACAGATCGTATGCTCTGCAGTCCATGGAGCGCATCCTGCAGGGGTATCGGGAACAGGGGTTTGGCGACTGGACGATATTTGAAAAAGCGAACCCGGAAAAAATTATCGGCTTTGGCGGCGTCTTCAGAAGCCAGTTCGATGGCCGTCAGACCAATAATCTCGGCTATCGTTTTGAGCCAGCCGCCTGGGGGAAAGGTTATGCCACCGAACTCTCCCGCCGGGCCATACGCTATGGCTTTGAAGAAGCTGAACTGAGCGTCATTACGGGTGTGGTGCGCGAAAATCATCTCGCTTCGCGGCGGGTGCTGGAGAAAGCCGGATTAACCTTCCTGAAAAAGGTCAACGATCTGGAGGGCTTCTCGCCGAGCCTGATGTTTACCCTGACCCGCAGCGACTGGCTCAGGGCAGGCAACGCGCCTTCCTCTCCCGGTAGCACGCTTTAACGCCTGTAAAATTTCAGATGCGGTACACTGCGACAATCCGTTAATGCAATTTCGTTGCTTTAATTTTACATCTGAAGCTGATGAGCCAGGAGGAAAAGATGGCGAGGGAGATGGTCCGACAGGGCGGGCGCAGTGCGCGTATTCAGGCGGAAGTGCACAACACCGTGAACCGGCTGCTTGAGACGCTTGACCGCTCCGCGATTACGGTGCCGATGATAGCCGAACAGGCAGGCGTGACGCCCTCTACGATTTACCGGCGCTGGGGCGACCTGACGCAGCTGCTGGCCGACGTGGCGGTGGCGCGGATGCGGCCCATTGCTGAACCGGAAGATACCGGGTCGATGAAGGGCGATCTTACCCTGTTTATCCAGCAGTATGCGGAAGAGATGTCGTCAAAAGTCGGCCGCGACATGCTGGCCGACGTGATGAACAGTCATGCGGAGGAGGCCAGCCAGAAATGTTGCGGGTTTACCTATCAGCATCTCGAAACCCTGCACAACCGTGCTGTCGCGCGTGGCGAAGCGGGCTTTGACATCGATCGCGTCATGGATGTGGTGGTGGCACCCGTCATGTACCATATTCTGTTCGGCGATCGTGACGTCTCTGCGGAGTACTGTGCTTCCCTGATTACGCGGGCATTCTGAAGGCGGGTCAGCGCTGAACAAACGGCAGAGCAGCTTCAGCGATCAGCTGCTGCAACAGCGTGCGCGCCGGATCTTCGCCCCGATCTGCGCGGGCGAGCGCGATGCCCAGCGTGCCAGGCGGGGGCAGCCGCTGTGATTCCGTCACCAGCCTGTCGGGCATACCGGCGCGGGTGCGGAGCGTTACGCCGAGGCCTGCCTGCAACGCTGCCCAGATCCCGCTAAGACTGTGACTGGTAAACACCACCCGCCACGGAATAGCGGCTGCGTCCAGCGCGTCGATGGCACGCGAACGCATCACACACGGCGCATCAAACACCACCAGCGGCAAAGGCTCGCCGCGCTGTAACATGCCCGCCAGGTCAACGTCCGGATGGTAAATCCAGGCTAAAGGACACTGACCGATCAGCGGCGTGCCAGCCTGCGGTTCCGCCTGCCAGAGCAGGGCAAGATCCAGTTCATGACGTGCCAGCGCCGTAAGCAGTGGCAGATTTCTGTCGACGCGGGCGGTCAGCATCACCTCCGGGTGCTGCCGGTTAAACGCGCCCAGAATCGCGGGCATCAGCGCCTCGCCAAAATCCTCCTGCATACCGATGCGTATTTCACCCTGCAATGCTTCGCCTCGCACGGCCCGCAAGGTTTCATCATTCAGTGACAGCAGGCGTCTGGCGTAGCTCATCAGCTGCTCACCGCTGCGGGTCAGCTGCAGGTGTCGCCCTTTTTTCATCACCAGTGCTGTTCCGCATTGCTGCTCCAGTTTTTTAAGCTGTGCGCTGATGGCGGACGTCGAGCGGCACAGGTGCTGCGCCGCGGAGGCAAAACTGCCTGCGTCAATGCCCGCCACGAAACTGCGCAGCGCATCCATATCGAGACACTCGGGCACTTTATTCATGACTGTCCTGTTAACGTGGATGGTAGGTGCGGATTAATTTGATTTTCAGGATGATATCCTCAGGCGACACTCTCGCTGACAACACAGGAGAGCGCAATGAAAAATTCACTGGATCGGGAAACCCTGGCGCAGCGCGCGCCAAAACTGGCTGAACTGACGCAGCAGGTGCTGTTTGGGGATATCTGGCAGCGCGGCGTGCTGTCTCCGCGAGAGCGCAGCCTGCTGACGCTGGCCACGCTGACGGCGCTGGGACGTGTGCAGCAGTTGCCCTGGCACCTCGATTTCGCCCGGCAAAACGGGCTGTCGCAGGAAGAACTGATTGAGAGCTTCACCCATCTGGCCTTTTATGCCGGCTGGCCCGCCGCGGTTACCGCCCTGAGCTATCTGGAGGAGAATGCCTGATGCCATTTACCCGGATTACCTTAGGTGAGAGTTACAGCGACACCGCGCTGAAGCAACTCTCTATCCTCCTTCAGCAGGCGCTGGTTGCAGAATTTGATGTGCCTGAACGTGACTGCTTTCAGGTGACAGAAAGGCTGCCGGCCAGTCAGCGGGTCTTTGACCGGCACTACCTGAGCGGCGGACGGAGTGACAGGTTTGTGCTGTTTCAGGTGTTGGCGGGCAGGCCACGCACCCGGCATCAGAAGCAGGGCTTTTATCGCGCGCTCTGCACGGCGCTTCAGGCGGAGATGGCCATCGACCCTGACGATGTGATGATCATTCTTCAGTTCAACAGCACCGAGGAGTGGAGCTTTAGCGGTGGCCGCATGCTGGCAGAGGAGGAGGCGCGATGATTGCGATGCACTACCGGTTTACCCTGCCAGCGGATTATGACATGGCGATCATCAAAGAGCGCATCAGACAGAATGGCGCCCGGCTGGATGGATTTCCGGGGCTGGTAGCAAAGGCATTTCTTTACAGCTGTCAGAGTGAAGGCACGCTGCATGAAAACCGCTATGCACCGCTCTATTTCTGGCAGGAGGCCAGTGCGATGCAGCGCTTCCTGCAAAGTCCCGGTTTTGCCACTCTGGTCAGTGACTTTGGCTGGCCGATCATCGAAAGCTGGCTGGCGTTAGAGGGGCACTCTGTGGTCAGGCATCTGACCGACGCGCGGTTTATGACGCTGAAGCGCTGGACGATCGCTCCCCACTCCGACCTGGCGGCACTGCCGGTCAGGGAGGACTTCAATGCCTGGGACATCAGCCGCTGGCAGGGCGTGGAGATCTCGGCCCGCGTTCAGCCTCCAGCAGACGGGCAGGAGAGCTATCGCATTGGCTATCTCGCACGCGGGGCTGCCGCGGCAGAGATGTTGCTTTAGCGAGAAAGAGCGATCAGCGCTTTAATAATTCCTGACAGGCCGCGCTGTCTTCTGCGGCGCGCTGTTTTGCATCAGGCGTCAGCTGCTGCCAGCGACCGATCACGCTGCTGCCCAGCGAGGGTTTATAACTGTTTTTCTGCAGCGCATAGTCAGAATTACTGCCCTCGATCACCTTTTGCATCTGCGGCGCCAGCTGCTGTTCATCATGATGACTGATGGCGCAGAACACGGCGATGTAATAGGCCGTCTCTTCATCACTCTCATGCGGCATCAGCCACCAGGCCGCGGCGGCCAGAATCAGCAGGAGGGGAAGAATGAATTTGAGTTTTGTCATGTCAGTCACGCGTTGGGTGAAAATCAGTCTGCCGGATAGGGCAGGACGCAGGCCGCGTATCCTGCCACAGAGTCTGCGCACGGGTCACGCCGTTCGGCTGAATTTATGCCTGCCTGCTGATTATGATTGCTGAACCCCGCCGATCTGGCATGCTGAGTTTTCATCCCTGAATCTGGAGAGCATCGTGAAAGTCATCGGTCTGTTAGGCGGTATGTCGTGGGAATCTACCGCGCTCTATTACCGCATACTCAATCAGCAGGTTAAAGAACGGCTGGGCGGCCTGCACTCGGCAGAGCTGGTGCTCTACAGCGTCGATTTTCAGCGCATTGAGCAGCTGCAGGCGGCGGGAGAATGGCAGCAGGCGGGTGAGATACTGGCCAACGCGGCGCGCAATCTGGAACGGGCCGGTGCGCAATTCATCGTACTCTGTACCAACACCATGCATAAAGTGGCCGCGCAAATCGGTGCGGCAACAACGATACCGCTGCTCCATATCGCCGACGCCACGGGACGCCGTATCCGGCAGGCGGGATTACGTAAGGTCGGTTTACTGGCGACACGATTCACCATGGAGCAGGCCTTCTATCGCGGGCGGCTTCAGGAACAATTCGATCTGACGGTGATCACGCCGGATGAAGAGGATCGTCACTTTGTCCATGAGGTCATCTACCACGAGCTCTGTCTGGGCGAGATCAATCCCGCTTCGCGTCGCCGTTACAGAGAGATCATGGCGCGGCTGGTCGGGCAGGGGGCGGAGGCCATTATTCTGGGCTGTACCGAAATCACTCTGCTGGTGGATGCCACCGATGCCAGCGTCCCGCTGTTCGATACTACGCTCATCCACGCCGAAGAGGCGGTCAGTCAGGCACTGGCCTGACGTCAGCGAGGAAAACAGATGAAAATTGAAAATCTGCCCTTTGGTCTGACGCAGTGGGATCAGATTGAAGAGACGATCCATCCCGGCGAGCAGGGGCATGCGACCTGGCGAACCGTGAGGTTCAACGATATCCGGGTGCGGATGGTAGACTATTCACCGGGCTATGTCGCCGATCACTGGTGCACCAAAGGCCATATCCTGCTCTGCCTGTCGGGTGAGCTGCACACCGAACTGGCCGATGGCCGCCGTTTCGTTCTGACGCCGGGTGTCAGTTATCAGGTGGCAGATGACGCTGAACCGCACCGTTCCTTTACGTCAGCTGGCGCGCAGCTGTTTATCGTAGACTGAGAATGCGCTCCGGTGTTTCATCGCGTCGTTGACACTTTTAAAAGTAAACTGAATCTGCTTTATAAAAATCAGCAAAATTAATGGCTTATTTCATCAGAGTTATCTGGTTCTGACAGGAATTATTCGTATCAGGCTGTATGCTTTAGGTTTTATGGATTTATTGCAATCACCTGATGTGGGGTAGCCTGTGCTGATAAAAAAGAAGAAAGTGCGTTCGCATACCGAAGATCGACTGCTGGCGCTGGTGCTTGCCACCACCGCCGGTATCCTTAATGCCATGGCGCTGGGGGCGTTTGGGTTTTTCCCCTCGCACATGAGCGGCAACACCTCGCAGATCTCTGCCGAAGTTACCACCAGCGATCTCCACACCATGCTGTTTCTGATGGCACTGATTATTGCCTTCGTTTTTGGCTGTACCGTTGCCCGACTGGCAGTGGTGGTGGGGCATAAATACCGGTTACGCACTATTTTCTGTCTGATCATTCTGGCGGAGGGGCTGGCACTGACGGCGGCCTCGATCTTCGAGCTGATGTACTATCGGCCCAGTTATAACGGAGAGATCCTGATCGTGCTGGGCTTCCTGATGGGGATTCACAACGCCACCTCGACGCAGCTCTCCAACGGACGTGTCAGATCGACCCACATCACCGGGACGCTGACCGATGCGGGTATTGCGCTGGGTTCATGGATTTTTGCTCACACTTCACATGCTGTACATCTTGAGACGGACGACCGTCGCTTTTTCCAGAAGGTGCTGCATACCCATCTGACCACGGTCTTCTCCTTCTTAAGCGGCTGTATCGCCGGACTGCTGCTCTTCAAGGCCTATGGATTTAATGCCATGGTTGGCCTTGGGGTTTTCCTGATGCTGGTAGCGCTGACGGCGATCGCCGTCACCGTACAGCGTACCCGCAGAGTACTCTACTGACAGAAAAAAGCGCCGGCCCGGTGTCCTCTGTGCATCGGGCCGGTTGCTTACTGCCGGGTTCGGGTTGGCCGCACCACAATTTCGTTCACATCCACCTCTTGCGGCTGCTCAATCGCATAACGCACGGCGCGACCAATGGCGTCCGGCTGCAGCGCGATGGCGCGATACTGCTGCATCGCCTCCGCCGCTACCGGATCGGTGATTGTTGATGCCAGCTCACTTTCGACCACGCCGGGGTGAACACAGGTGACGCGCAGCTCGCTGTTCTCCTGCCGCAACCCATCGGAAATCGCCCGCACTGCAAACTTCGTGGCACAGTAGACTGCCGCGGTCGGCGACACCGCCAGCGCGCCGATGGATGCGATGTTAATGATGTGACCACACTGGCGGGTCAGCATGGACGGCAGTACCGCCGCAATGCCATACAGCACGCCTTTGATATTGACGTCGATCATCTGATCCCACTCTTCCACCCGCAGCGACGCCATCGGCGACAGCGGCATAATGCCGGCGTTGTTGATCATCACATCCACCCGGCCCCATTTCTCCAGCGCATAGTCAACGAACTGCGTGACGTCATCGCGGCGTGTCACATCCAGCGCTTTGATTGCCACCTCAGAACCATTAAAGCGCAGCTCTTCCGCCAGGGCAGCCAGACGACTTTCACGACGTGCACCCAGCAGCAGAATGGCATCGCTCTTCGCCAGTTCGCGTGCAATGCCTGCACCGATACCGCTTGATGCACCGGTAATTAAAATCACTTTCTGCGTCATCTTTTTTCTCCACTCAGGTTGTGAGTGGCGATCTTACGACGGGTCGATTATAAAGATAATCCACCAACCGCTTTACAGACTGGTAACTAAAACTAACCAATGAACAGTGATAAAAATGCGCTCGAAATTTTTGTTATCGTGGCACAGACGCGCAACTTCCGGCTGGCGGCAGAACAGCTGGGCGTGACGCGTCCGGCCATCAGTCAGAGTCTGCGGCGGCTGGAGGACCGGCTCAATATCACGCTGATGCAGCGCACGACGCGGTCGGTTCAGCTGACGGAAGCGGGACAGCGACTTTATACCGAGGTGGCCCCGGCAATCAGCGCGCTGAATCGCGCCGTTAACGACATTGCTGAACTGGCGGCAGAGCCACGAGGACAGCTGAGGCTGGCGATCTCCTCCATCGCGGAACGCATGCTGGGGGGCGAGCTACTGGCGAGCTTCATCACCGCCTATCCACACGTTGAGCTGGACATCACCGTGACCGATGAAGAGTTTGATATTGTCGGGCAGGGTTATGATGCGGGGGTGCGACTGGGGGAGGTGATTGCTCAGGATATGATTGCGGTGCCGGTCTCGGTTGCTCAGCGTCAGGTTGCGGTGGCGTCACCGCACTATCTGGCGCGTGCAGGGACGCCGCAACATCCGCAGGAGCTGGTGCATCATCGCTGCATCGGCTGGCGCAAGGAACCGGGCCTGGCCCCATACCGCTGGGAGTTTGCTGAGCAGGGGCGCGAGTTTGATGTTGCCGTCAATCCGCAACTGACGACCAATGATATGGGCGTGATGATCCGCACCGCCTGCGCTGGCGGCGGCATCAGTTTTGGGATGGAGGAAACTTTCCGGCCCTACATCGATCGGGGCGAGCTGGTGACGTTACTCGACGAATGGCTGCCCACGTTTGCCGGTTTCTATCTCTACTTTCCGAGCCGCAAAAATCTGGCTCCCAAGCTGCGGGCGCTGATTGACCACGTCAGGCTGTCACCCCAGCCGGCCCCGGTTCAGCGCTGATTTTTTATCCGGGAGGAGGCTTTTCAGGCCGTCATGTTGTAACGGGTGATGATGTTGATTCTGGAGTAGGGCGCGGGTGGCTCAGATGCCGGCAGGAATCCATGAAACGCCAGCAGGGTTCTGAAGGCGTGCAGCGCATCGAGCTGTAAATTATGCTCGATCAGGGCATCGATTTTACCCTGATGCAGTAGCGCACAGTTCTCGCGATCAAGATCGTGCCCGATAAAGGCGTTCAGCGTGCGCTTCTCTCCGGCAAAAGCGCGCAGAATGCCGGGATTCCCGCCGCCCACGGCATAGACCGCATCTGCATCCGGATGCTGCTGCAAAAAGGGCGTCACCGACTGATGCATCCGGTCATCAATCCCATATCCGCCAGCGACCACGCTCACCTGATGCTGAGGAGCAAACTGCGCTATTGCACGCTGAAAACCGTCGATTCGCTCCCTTTCACCGATGAAGTCATGGCTGCCGGTCACTGCCAGGATGTGCGAACGGGTCACCCGCAGCCATTTTGACATCAGAAAGGCCGCCACCTTTCCGGCATCAAAATTATCCATACCGATGTAGCGCAGGCGCGCGCTGCCGGGCAGATCGCTCATCATGGTGACCACCGGCACACGCTGTTTCAGCAGGGCTTCAAGGGTAGGGTAGAGCGCTTCAGCGCAGGCGGCTTTAAGAATGACCCCGTGACTGTGAAGCGCACTTTTATTCAGCAGCGCGTTAATCCCCTCTGTTGTGAGATTTGCCCCGAGGTGAAAACGCAGCTGAAGTTTAAACGCGGCAAAGCTGGCGATCTGGCTGCTGAGAGCCTCACGGATTAGAGGCTGGAACCGGTCAGGAGTATGCATGATGACGTCAAAATAGATCGTTCGCCCTCTGGCCAGTCCCGCTTTGTGCATCAGTTCCAGGTCGGCTATTGCCTGCTGAATACGATGTTCTGTGCGGGCATGCACGTTGCCGCGCTGATGCAGCGCGCGATCGATGGTTGCCAGACTCAGTCCCGACTGGGCAGCGATCTGTTTCAGGGTGAATTTTGCCATGTGCCCGCCCGTTAGCCGGAGAATAAAGTCTGTTTTATCATACTGCATGATATTACCCGAATGGGTTATGTTGAAGTATGAGAGGTGGTGCAGGCTGGCAGGGAAATGAATAAGCCGGAAACGTGTAAATAAGCTGTTCAGCCAGGGCTTTATCGCCTGAATATAAGCAAAGCGCTAACCCTTGTGCCGCCTTTGCTATTCAAAACGCCGTTGTTATCTTAGCCGGAAATAATGCCCGGGAGGTTTCTGATGTTGGCTAAATAATAGACATTCTGCCGCTTCGCTTATATTTCCGCTGTAACGGCTTTTTTGTTTTTTAGTTCTCGCTAATGATAGACTGTACATTCATACACCGTTGGGAGGTCGTGTGAAGTACGACAACGATAGCGAGATCCGTGCACTGGTTGGCGCGGTAGTCAGTGATTTAATCAAGGCGGGAGAGCCGGTTAATTTTCACGACATCACGGACGCGCTGTTTCGCCTGAGCGAAGAGACGCGTGACAGCCGGCTGAAAGCACTGTGTCTGGAAGCAATAAGCTTCTTTACCCGCAAAATGCATTAAGGCTGATGGCACCAGTCAGGGGTGCCATCTCCAGCCTCATTTCTATTCTGACCCCGCCACCTTTACCTGGCCTGAAAATATCCGGCAAAGTATTCAGCGATTAATCTGAAAGGGCAGTCTGACCATTCTCACCTGTTATTAGATATCTGATTATCACGCTGCGGTAACTTTTGCCGCAGAGAGGCTCTATTTCAGGCTACCTGTTCTCTGCATCATCATATTTGCAGCGCTCATAATCATTCATTCTGCCTTACCTGCTTCACAGGATAGGCAAAAGCGTTACGATAATTAATATCAATTGTATTTTCATAAAGTCATCCGCTCTGACATGCCGTCAAAGGGAGTAATAATGAAAAGCCAGGAATAATCAATAATCAGCGATGGGGGAGAATGAGATACCCTGCGCTACCGATGTAGCGCAGGGCCGCCTGTCAGATGCCCGCATCGTCAGGTGTGCGGCCTACCACAATTTCCAGTGTCTTACGCAACACATCACCCCTGACTACGTCGGAAGTGCATTCCAGCTCTGCAATCAGATAGAGGATGATGGCTTTATTTGTTACGCGTCCCTGGTCAGCCACAATGTCGCGAATGATTGCGCCCAGCAGTTCAGTTTCCTGAGCAAGCAGATCGCCTTCACTACGGAAATACTCAATGATGGATGAATCTGTTGAAGAGTGTTGCATGGTTATTCTTTCTCTAAAGAAAAGGAGTCAGACGCAATGGTTGAAGTCAAAAACGAGTGTAGACGCTGTTTTCGTTTTGCCCAGCCGGCCTAAAATTTTTTTAATGTGGCTGCCGCTTCGCTTAAAGTCAGCCGCACACATCAAATACGCAACATTTTTCAATCAGTGTTTTTTGGAGCCGTCAGGCGGCCCGTCACTGTTCATACGATGTGCAGTATTTTCACGTTCGGTAACGTCACCCTTCACACGTTTGCGTGCTGCAACCATACCGTTACGGACTTCAATGATGGCTTTGCGAATAATCGAAACCTTCGCAGCATCATCATTGGCAGCAGCGGCCATCACTTCAAGCTGTGCGATCAGGGCATTGCTGGATACCGGTTTGTCTGACTTGAGTAATGTCAGAACGGCTTCGCCGATCATGACATCTGTCAGTTTCTCGTCTTCACTTCTGTACATACTGGCTTCTCTGATTACGAATCAATGGCCATGCTGCGGGCCCGTATCCGTCAGGAGGTGCGATTGCGGGCACCTGATACGGGGAGGCAGTGCTGGGCTTCTTAACTAAACTGAATCTTCCTGAACGAGGGCTGAAAGCAGACGTCCTGAGTTACTCTGCGGGCCGTGGTAGGGCATTAATCTTCGCGGCGAAAAAGCATCGCGATCAATTCATGCAAATGATTCTCTTGTTCTGGTGTGGCGGCGAACTCGAGGCGACGCAGAAGCTTGCTGCAGATCGCTTTGCGACTGAGACTTTGACCTGCGCGCAGAATTTCAACGACAACCGATCCCAGCGTCTCCTGTTGGGAAGGTGAGCTGGCCTGATTGAAGTAACGGGCAATATCGCTGATCGTTTCCGGGCTTTGACCGTTCTGACGCATGTTGATGTCCTCGAGTGATTAAAAATGCCACGCTCTGGATATGCAAATTATACACCTTTCCAAAACTTGTACAGGATTTTGAATTTTTAGCGTTATTTTTTTTGTGCAAAAAATGCTATCGCTTTTAAAACAGCATGTTACGAGGATGTCAGGCGAGGTAAAAATTGTACCAGAATTTTGTATCGATATCACCCCCGGACGCTCCGACCTGTACAAGCAGGTCGGCAGGGAGATAAGTACGATGCTCAGTGTTTAATGACGATGTCATCCGCCGGGGCGGGAATGGCTGAATCTTTACCGAACGATCGGGAAAGCCAGTTTGCCGGGGCATTGCCGCGCGAACCGATGGTTTTAAAGCCCATCAGCCACTGACGCGCACATTTCAGTTTTTCAAGGCGAATCTCATTAACTTCCGAGTTAGCCATGACCTGTAGCTCATTTATCAGCAGTTCAACGTTGACTTCCTGACCGGCAGTAAACAGGTTCATTGCAGCTTCGCCAATGATGACATTTGCTTTTTCATCGCTGGAAAAATACACAATATCCTCCTGGGTGATTGCGGTAAGTAACTTTAACTGTAGCAAAAAAAATTAAGAAACTTAATCAATTCAGCCTATCGATAAGATAATATTAATTGTCCATTTCCTGAACGGATAAAGCGTTCTGAGGCTCGTGCCATGACGGGCGATATCCGGCTGAATCGCCTTTTCCAAATCATCTTATTTTTGCCGATTTGCTTAACCCGCTCTCCATTTACAGCGAAACGGTATAAACAGCCTGTTTTCTGCCAGCATCATTCTCACTGACTGCCCCCGGGGCGCAGAAATAAAGCATTCTTTTTCATTATCTTAATCATGACATTTACATAACTTCACATCTGACACCCGCCGCTGAAGAAACTTCACAAAGGTGAGCTTTCGCACAGGTATAGCCTGTGCTATAAAAAATAGCTCAGGCTATTTGTGTTCTGTTTTTCACCACCTCCGGAGAGTGCCGTATGGCCCCATTCAAAAAAATCACCGCGATATTACTGAGTGCGCTGCTGACCACACTGATGGCCACCAGCAGTAATGCTGCAGAAAAATTTAAGGTCGTGACGACGTTCACTGTCATCGCGGATATGGCGAAGAACGTGGCGGGTGAGGCTGCGGAGGTGACCTCAATCACTAAACCGGGGGCTGAGATACATGAGTATCAGCCCACCCCGGGCGATATAAAACACGCGCACGGCGCACAGCTCATCATGGCGAACGGCCTCAATCTGGAGCGCTGGTTTGCGCGGTTTTATCAGCACCTGGAGGGGGTGCCGGAGGTGATTGTTTCTGCTGGCATCACGCCAATCGGGATCGGCGAGGGGCCTTATAACGGTAAACCGAATCCACACGCCTGGATGTCACCGGACAATGCGCTGATTTACGTCGATAACATTCGCGATGCGCTGGTGAAATATGATCCGGCGAACGCGGAAACCTATCGCCAGAATGCCGACGCCTATAAGCAGAAAATCAGTGCTGCGATCGCGCCTCTGCGCCAGCAGATAGCCGGGATCCCGGAGAACAAACGCTGGATGGTGACCAGCGAAGGGGCCTTTTCTTACCTGGCTCGCGATCTGGGGATGAAAGAGCTCTACCTGTGGCCGGTCAATTCTGACCAGCAGGGGACGCCGCAGCAGGTCAGAAAAGTGATCGATCAGGTCAGGAAGCAGGGCATCCCCGCAGTGTTCAGTGAGAGTACCGTCTCCGACAAGCCTGCCCGTCAGGTCGCCAGAGAAACCGGCGCACATTATGGTGGGGTGCTTTACGTTGACTCCCTGAGTCAGGCTAAAGGGCCGGTGCCAACCTATCTGGATCTGCTGAGCGTGACGACGGAGACGCTGGTGAAGGGCCTTAAAGCCGGGGAGTCCGCGCAATGAAAGAGACTATCGTGGTGTCCGATGTTACCGTCACCTGGCGCAACGGCCATACCGCGCTGCGGAATGCGAGCTTCAGCGTGCCGGGTGGATCGATTGCGGCGCTGGTGGGTGTGAATGGCTCGGGGAAATCCACCCTGTTTAAAGCGCTGATGGGATTTGTCCGGCTCGCCAGCGGCAGCATCTCGATTCTGGGCATGCCTACCCGCCAGGCGCTGCGTCAGAGTCTGGTGGCCTATGTGCCGCAGTCGGAAGAGGTGGACTGGTCTTTTCCGGTGCTGGTAGAGGATGTGGTGATGATGGGGCGTTACGGTCATATGGGTCTGCTGCGTCGCCCCAAAGCGCGCGACCGGCAGAGTGTGACGGAGGCGCTGGCGCGGGTGGATATGCTCGAATACCGGCATCGCCAGATTGGTGAACTTTCCGGTGGCCAGAAGAAGCGGGTCTTTCTGGCGCGTGCCATAGCCCAGCAGGGCAGTGTGATCCTTCTGGACGAGCCTTTTACCGGCGTGGATGTTCAGACCGAGGCCAGAATCATCAGCCTGCTGGGCGAACTGCGCGATGAAGGCAAGACCATGCTGGTTTCCACGCATAATCTGGGGTCGGTGCCCGCATTCTGCGACTACACCGTGATGGTAAAAGGCACCATTCTGGCCAGCGGCCCGACGGAGACGACGTTCACGGCTGCAAACCTTGAACGCGCATTCAGCGGCGTGCTGCGTCACGTTATGGTGAAAGGGCTGGATGATCAGATCATCACCGACGATGAGCGTCCCTTTATTGCGCCGCGCGGTGCACACCAGGAGGGGCGCTGACCATGGAACTGTTGCTGGAGCCCTTCAGTTACCACTATATGCTCAATGCGATGTGGGTCTCCGCCATGGTCGGGGGACTCTGCGCTTTTCTTTCCTGTTATCTGATGCTGAAAGGCTGGTCGCTGATCGGTGATGCGCTGTCACACTCCATTGTCCCGGGCGTGGCGGGCGCGTATATGCTGGGCCTGCCCTTCGCACTGGGGGCGTTTCTCTCCGGTGGCCTGGCGGCGGGCAGCATGCTGTTGCTGAATCAGCGTACCCGCCTGAAGGAGGATGCGATCATCGGTCTGATCTTCTCCTCCTTTTTTGGTCTTGGCCTGTTTATGGTGTCGCTCAACCCGACAGCGGTAAACATTCAGACCATTGTGCTGGGCAATATTCTGGCCATTGCGCCTGCGGATATCCTGCAACTGGCGCTGATTGGCGGCATCTCGATCGCGGTTCTGCTGGTTAAATGGAAGGATCTGATGGTGACCTTCTTTGATGAGCAGCACGCCCGGGCGATTGGTCTGCAGCCTGAACGGCTGAAAATCCTTTTCTTTATCCTGCTGGCGGTCTCAACCGTGGCGGCACTGCAGACGGTCGGCGCGTTTCTGGTGATCTGTCTGGTGGTGACGCCGGGTGCGACGGCCTGGCTGCTGACCGACCGCTTCCCGCGTCTGCTGGTTATTGCGGTGGCAATTGGCAGCCTTACCAGTTTTCTCGGCGCATGGGCGAGTTACTACCTGTATGGCGCTACGGGCGGCATCATTGTGGTCGCCCAGACGCTGCTCTTTCTGCTGGCATTCATCTTTGCACCGCGACATGGTCTGCTGGCTAACCGGCGCCGTGGCCGGCATCAGGCTAAAAAGGAGGCAGGCTGATGTGGATAGCTGAACCTTTTCAGTTCGCATTTATGAACAATGCGCTGCTCATCGCGCTGGTGGTGTCCATACCCTGCGCGTTGCTGTCGGTGTTTCTGGTGCTGAAAGGCTGGGCGCTGATGGGCGATGCCATGAGTCATGCGGTCTTTCCCGGCATTGTGCTGGCCTGGATGGTGGGGGCACCGCTGGCGGCAGGCGCGTTTGTGGCGGGGCTGTTCTGTGCTGTCGCCAGCGGCTTTTTGCAGGATAACAGTCGTATAAAGCAGGATACGGTGCTGGGGATTGTGTTCTCAGGCATGTTTGCGGTGGGGCTGATTCTTTATGTCGCGGTGAAACCAGAAGTGCATCTCGACCATATTCTGTTCGGGGACATGCTCGGTATTAACAGAGCGGACCTCATTCAGACGCTGATTATCGCCGTGCTTATCGTGCTGGTGATTGTGGTGAAATGGCGCGATTTTATGCTGTTCAGCTTCGACCCGCAGCAGGCACAGGTAAGCGGTCTGCCCGCGCGCTGGCTGCATTACGGCTTACTGTGTATGGTTTCGCTGACCATTGTCGCTACCCTGAAAGCGGTGGGGATTATTCTGTCGATCTCGCTGTTGATTGCGCCCGGCGCGATCGCGATTCTGCTGACCCGGCGCTTTTCACATGCCCTGCTGGTGGCAACCGGGGTATCAGTGCTGGTGTCGCTGAGCGGGGTTTATCTCTCGTTCTTCATCGACAGCGCCCCCGCGCCGACCATTGTGGTGCTGTTTGCCGCGGTATTTATCGTGGCGATGGTCGTGACAGGCCGAAAAACACGGCAGCGCGAGCGTCTTAAAGGTCATCATCACGGCAGCGATGCGGAAACGGGCTGAGGCTGAACCGGCTATCATCCGGGCGCGAATCTGTTCGGGAGTATTGTCGGTTGCAGACGGCAGCAGATCAGTGGAGGTACCTGTGAACAAAAACGTCGCGTCCGGAGGGGACGCGACGTTTTTTATTGCTGCTTACTGATTCCGGTTTTCAGAGGTGGGCTTTGCCGGTTCAGGCAACTCTTTGCGAAGTTTTTCGACCTGTTCCGCTTTCACCGGTGGAGCCTGATTACCCCAGCTATTGCGGACAAACGTCACCAGGTCAGCCACCTCCTGATCGCTGAGACGCCAGGCAAAATCTGGCATCGCCAGCCCGGTCACCGCATCCTTTGTGACCGCCATTTTGCCTCCTCGCAGCACAATGCTGATAACCGACGAAGGGTCATCACTCAGGACCGCTGAGTTACCGGCAAGGGAAGGGAAGGTTTTTGCATACCCCTTGCCATCGAGGCGGTGGCAACCAGAACAGTTATCCATATAGAGTCTGGAACCCGGCATGCTGACATCGCCTCTGATGAGTGCGGCGGTTGTCGCATCTTTGCGGGGTGCAGGAGGCGTTTCAGACGCCGATGAGCCGATTGATTTCAGATAGGTTGCGACCGCATTGAGATCGGACTGGCTCCAGTATTGCGTACTGTGCTCAATCACGTCGGTCATTGAACCAAAAGCAGCCGAGGTGTTGGTGCGACCTGTTCTCAGGAATAGCGCGATATCCTCATTCGACCAGCCGCCCAGTCCCGACTTAACATTCCCCGTCAGGTCGGGCGCGTGCCAGCCTTCCAGTGTTCCGCCGGTCAGATAACTTTTTCCCTGCTGATCCAGCGCTTTCTCCTGAAAAGCAATGCCGCGCGGCGTATGGCAGGTGCCACAGTGACCCAATCCCTGGACAAGGTAGGCACCCCGGTTCCACGCGTCGCTTTTCGTGGAGTCAGGAGCGTAAACCTTATCGTCGTGAAAAACGCTGTTCCATATGGCCAGAGGCCAGCGCATATTCAGCGGCCAGGGAATGTCGCTTTTTATGTTCTGCTGGTGGACGGGTTTAACGCCATGCATCATATAGTCATATAACGCATGCATATCCTCATCATTGATTCTGGCATAGGCCGTGTAGGGCATCGCCGGATAAAGATGACGTCCATCTTTCGCAATGCCCTCGCGTAAGGCTTTGGCAAAATCGTCGTAGGAATAGTCACCGATGCCGGTCTCTTTATCGGGGGTAATATTGGTTGAGTAGATCGCGCCAATTGGCGTCGACATCTTCAGTCCCCCGGTAAAACTCTCCCTGCCCGCAATGGAGTGACAGGCAACGCAGTCGCCCGCTGTAGCAATATATTTCCCCTTGCTGATGTTATCCGGCGCAGTCTCTTCCGCAGCAGAGGCGAAGCTAAACAATAAAGTTAATAAGGGCAGTAACTTTACACAGGTTATCTTCATCGTCTTATTCCTTTAAGCCTGAACCATCGGGCCGGGGTTCTTCAGGTAGATCGTTTTTATGGCGTTTGCTGAAAAGAGCGTGGTCGCGCCGACGATTCCGGTTGGGTTATAGGCATGGTTTTGCGGGAAGCAGCTTGCGCCGGCCACGAAAACGTTGGAAACGTCCCAGCACTGAAGATATTTATTCACCACGCTGGTCGCCGGGCTGTCTCCCATGATGGCGCCGCCTGTGGTGTGAGTGGACTGATAAGGGCGAACGTCGTAGTGGGCAGAGAGGGATTTGAACCCCATATCGTAAGCGTCAGGTCCGATCGCTTTGACGATATTTTCCGTTTTGCCCGCCATGAACTGGGTCATCCTGAGTTCATTCTGCTGCCAGTCAAAGGTCATCCTTAACAGCGGCAGTCCGTAACCATCTTTGTAGGTCGGATCGAGGTCGAGGTAGCACTGTTTATAGGGCATGACGGAGGAGCTGACGCCGATGCTCATGTTATGTAGATAGCTGTCACGGATAGCCTTTTTCCAGCCCGTTCCCCATTTGGGCGCGCTCTTCGGCGTGACCGTCTGTTCAATCGGCCGGCCACCGGTCACATGGGCAGAGACGGTGCTGCCGCCGATAAAGCCCACTCCGGCGTGATCGAAGTTTTCACTGTTGTAATTGTCTATATAGGCCCCTGAGGCACCCGTAGCGGCAAAGTGGTTAAACCACGTCTTTTCATTGAAGAAGAGTTTGGCGCCACCCAGCATCTGATAGGCATAATTTTTTCCAACCACGCCTTCGCCGGTTTCCGGATTGTAGGGTTTGCCAATCTTAGAGAGCAAAAGCAGCCGGACGTTATGGAGCTGGAAGGCACTGAGAATGACAACGGACGCGGGCTGCTCGACTTCACGGCCATTTTCATCGATATAGGTGACGCCGGTGGCCAGTTTGCCCGAACTGTCTTTGTTGACGCGTAACACATGCGATTTACAGCGCAGCTCAAAGTTGTCGTACTGCCTGAGCGCCGGAATAATCGTGGTTTGCGGTGACGCTTTTGAATAGTTGTAGCAGCCAAATTTTTCACAAAAACCGCAATAGTTGCAGACGCCGAGTGCGACACCATAGGGGTTGGTGTAGGCTTCGGTGCATATTGCCGCCGGGCCGGGGAAGGGGTTATATCCCATCTCTTTCGCGGTTTTTTCAAACAGCATGGCGGAGTACTGATAAAGCAGCGGTTTGGTCGGGAAAGGATTCGCACGCTGCGCTTCGAACGGGTTACCGCCGTCAATGCGCTCTCCATTGAGATTTCCGGCCTGGCCTGAAGCCCCGCAGATCCGCTCAAACTTATCGAAATAGGGTTCCATTTCACTGTAGGTGAAAGGGTAATCCTGAAGGGTCATATCCCCCGGAATAAAGCTGGCACCATATTTCTCAGTGACGACCGTTTTCAGTCTGAGATCGGCTTCCAGAGGACGCCACAATAATCCATTCCAGTGAACGCCCGCTCCGCCGACACCATCGCCCGGCAGGAAAGAGCCCATACGGCGATAGGGCAGAGCCGTATCTTTAGTGGTGTGCCTGACCGTGACACTCTCTTTTGAAATGTTCTGAAAGAGTTTAAGTCTTACGCCGTAGGTTAACTCATCAACGATGCGCGGATAGGCGAAATCAGGATAAGTGTCCCGTTGCTCACCCCGTTCAAGCGCGACAATCTTCAATCCCGTTGATGCCAGTTCCATCGCCATCAGCGAGCCCGCCCAGCCAAAGCCAACAATGACTACATCAACCGGTTCTTTTTTAATCGTCATTTTAATGCACCATACTTACCAGAAATACTGACCGGACCTAAGGGATAAGGTTTGTCTGGATTCTCCATCACCTGAATAAAATCCGCACGTGCGCCCGGAAAACCGATCAGTTTCCAGGATGCCATGGTCTGATTACCGCCATGCACGGGATCGGCTAAATAGCCCTCTTTGGTGTTTTGTAATAACTGAGAGAAAAAGAGTTTTCCGGAGAGAGCGTCGAGGCTTAATTTGCCGGCATCCAGGTCATGTAAAATGGCTTCCTGTTTGTCTCTGGCTAAATCGGCAAAATTATGCTGGAGATTATCACGGCAATATTTATTCAGGCTGGCGATCCCTCTGCGGTAAATATCGCGCGGCACCAGATTAGTCTGGTAGCCCATTTCCGGAATCGACTCCTGAAAAGGGGGGCTCATATACCAGAGGTAGCCATGACCGTAGGGGAGTTCCATCTGTCTGTCGATGTAGACCGGGACACCTTCACTTACCGCCCCGGGGCCGAACTCATCCTCAGGGATCAGCAGGTCGGTAGCCGCTAAAATGAACCGCCACTCGTCGTTATTAAAAAATACCGGGACGTAATGAAACGTTTCCCCTTTTTCTTTGGCCGATGCGACCGCGCTGACTGCTGTTGTTCCCGCGACCGCGGCAATGGGAATGAGTGAAAATGTTTTCCGAAGAAATGATCGTCTGGATGACTTCATCTGGCGCTCTTTTAAAATTTAACCCGATTCTTCCTAAGCACAGAGATATTCCTTTCTGTACCCGTTTCCTTTGCTCGCCCTTATCTGAAAAAGGACATAATTAATAACGTTGCGTAATTTTTGTTGTGCAATCATCAACTTCAGATTGTGTCTGAGCCTTCCTGGCGGACATAAAAATGAATCCCTGCTGTTTCCATTGATTTTATCCAGTAAAACACCGTTTCGCCTAGTGAAACAGGTGAGTTTTGTTATACACAAGTTTAACAAAGATGTTTTTTTGTTATTAATGTTGTCATTTTGTTGCGGAGGCTTGACGGCAGGCGTGATTTTTCACAACACCACCAGCCGCCTGACAGCAAAAGGCCAGGGCAGAAAATCCACCCTGGCCTGCTGGATCAGATCAGTTAAGCGTACAGATTATGCTGAATGAGGAGATCAGCCAGCGAACCCTCATGGCTGGCAGAGGGGGTGTGATAAAGATCGTATTGATGGCCTTCAATGTTGCGCTGCCCATCCTCACTCCAGACACCGCCTTCAGTGGTACTCAGCGTGACCGCATTGCCCTCTGCCTCTTTTATCGTCATCAACTCACGGGTATCGCCAGTCAGCGGTAACTGCTCTTTTTGCTCCGGCGTAACGCTGTTGCTGCTGAAGGCATTCAGGTCGATGATCCCGCTATTGCTGACTGACAGCCCGAGCGAGGCAAAGTCCAGCGCCTCGTGCGAGCCATTCGGCATCAGGGTGTCGTGACCGGTAACGCTGTCCAGATGGGTAAGCAGATTTAACAGAGAAGGCGAGGGCGTTTCACCGCTTTGTGTCTCTGGTGTGTCGCTATGGCCATCACTGTTGTGATGAAAGGAAGTGCTATCCATCGCGCGCGCAAGTGCTGGCTGTGGATCGGAGGTATAAAGCTCGACGACGTGCGAAACGTGATTAACATTACCTGCCGCATCGCGAATGCTTGCGGTTAGCATATACTCGCCCGGTTCAGCGGTGTGCGCATTCAGCGCCTCAGGCTGAACGGTCCATTTGCCTTTGCTGGTGACGGTGGTTTGCCACTGGTGGTCACCCAGGCTGACTGTGACGATATCGCCCGCTTCACCTGTGCCAGATATCCGCTGCTGCAGGCTGCCAGCATTAAGATCGATTTTATGTCCTTCTGTCAGATGGGTAAAAGCGATCCTGGGTGCGCAGGCATCTGCCTGATAGGTCGTGGTTATCGTAGCCGTGTGGCCTGTTGCGTCAGTCGCGGTCACGACAATGTCGTGCTGACCATGACCGAACCCTTTTTTCATTGTCTCCGGCGTCAGGGACAGGTTCCAGTGGCCATCGTCACTGACCTCAGCAAGGTGATGTTTGCCGCCAGTCATCACGGTGACCGTCTGACCACTACCGGTTACGCCAGTAGTGCCGGTCAGCGTTGCGCCCTCTTTTTTCTCTGCACGATTGAGCCAGCCGTCACCAAATGGGGTATCAATGACAGGATCAGGCTCGCCGGGGTGATCCACCACGGGCGGGGTACTGCCGCCGTCGGTGGGATTATCGGGCACGGACGGCACCGGGTCGCCGCTGTTGTCACTGACCGGTGAAGTCAGGTCGACCGTGACGTAGCCACCCTGTTCAAACCAGTTTCCCGCGCCATCCAGCACGCCAAACGACAGGCTGTTGCCGCCCTGAGAGAGCTCCGACGCGCTGATTTCTGCCCGCCAGCTGCCATCAGGCTGGATCACCGCATAATTCCAGTGAAAGGTATCATCAACCTGTACCGCAAAGGTCTGGAGCGGCAGCGGCGCTTCAAGCGTGCCGCTGATGACGTACCAGGTCTCACCGTCATGCTCTGTCTGATTTGCCTGAGTGATGTCGTTGACCGTCACCTTTGGGTTGCTGCTGTTGTAATGCGTAATCAGCAGCAGATCCTGGCTGAGGCTGGTACTGTTACCATTCTGATCCGTTGCGCTGACGTTAATGAGGTAGTTCCCGTCCTGGATAGTCCTGACGTCGCTGTCAGAGAGCTGAACCTGCCACTTATCCTGATAGACGCTGCCCTGCCAGGTTCTGCCGTCCAGGATCAGTTCAACCGGGGTACCGGAGGGGAGATGGGCAGCCGTACCGGAGAAGATAATGCCGTACATCCCCTCCTGATAACTCACCGCATTGTCGCCGGTGACCGGATCCAGCGTCAGCTGCGGTAACGCATCAGACGCATAGATTTGCACGCCTGCTGAGGCAGAGCGGCTGTTACCCGCTTCATCGGTTGCTTTGGCCACGACAGAGTAACTGCCTTCCTCCATCCCCTGCAGCGTTTCTGCAGGCACCGGGAACTGCCATTGACCGTTCTGATCGACGATGCCACTCCAGTGCAGGGCGCCAAAGGTAACCTCAATCGTGCTGCCCGCCTCACTGCTCCCGGCGATCACCAGCGCGCTGTTGATTTCCTGACTATCGATCACTCCATCCCCGGCCAGCGGATCAATCCTGACAAGCGGATCCTGCGTATCGGTAATAAAGGTTGCCTCACTGGTTCCAGACTGGCCCCAGCGATCGGTGGCGGTCACCGTGATGGTATGGTTCCCCTCTGCTAACTCTGCGTCGGCCAGCTGGAGGGCAGAGAGCGAGACTGACCAGTTGCCCAGGCTGTCCACGGTGCCCGCATAGTTAACCCCATCCACGTCAAGGGTGATCTTCTGGCCCGCCCCGGTCACGCCGGTAGAGCCGCTCAGCGTGACGGGCTCAAAGCGCTCACTGGCGTTCATCAGTCCATCGCCGAACGGCGTGTCGATGGTCGGCTGAGGCGGGGTTGCATCAGACGGCGGAACTGACGGCTCGACGGTGATGGCTTTGCTGGCGTTAGTCGTACCGCCAGCGCTGTTTTCAAAGGTGACGCTGATGCGGTTAGATCCGACCGGCAGCGCCTGCAGATCGGCAGCCGGCAGGATGACGCTCCAGCTGCCATCCGCTGCCAGGGTTGTCGTATAGGACTGACCATTCAGCATAATGGTCAGCGTGCTCTCTGCGGCAAGATTTTCTGTGGTGCCGCTGAACGTTTGTGATGTGAGTTTCTCTTCGGCGCTTAATACTCCGTCACCGGTAAAGCTGTTAATGGTTAAAGATGGCGGGGCACTCACGGGCGGAACCGGCGTGCTACCGTCGGCTGGTGGAGTATTGCCGCCATCCGCTGGATTGTCGTCGGTGATCGGCGGAACGCCACCCCCGCCCTCAACCGGCGTGGTGAGGTCGGCTGTGACATAACCACTCTGTTCAAACCAGTTTCCCGCACCATCCAGCACGCCAAACGACAGGCTGTTGCCACCCTGAGACAGCTCCGACGCGCTGATTTCCGCCCGCCAGCTGCCATCCGGCTGGATCACCGCATAATTCCAGTGAAAGGTATCATCAACCTGCACCGCAAAGTTTTTGAGCGGCAGCGATGTTTCCAGGGTGCCGCTAAGGAGATACCAGGTGTCTCCGTCATGCTGTACCGCATCCGCCAGCGTGATGTTATTAACGGTGACTTTTGGATTGCTGCCGTTGTAGTGGGTAATCAGGAGCAGATTCTGACTCAGGCTGGTACTGTTACCCTCCGGATCTGTTGCGCTGACTTTTATAAGGTGGTTGCCGTCCTGGATAGTCCTGACGTCGCTGTCAGAAAGCTGAACCTGCCACTTATCCTGATAGACACTGCCCTGCCAGGTTCTGCCGTCCAGCGTCAGTTCAATCGGAGTGCCGGAGGCAAGGTGCGCGGCGGTGCCGGTGAAGAGAATGCCGTAGATCCCCTCCTGGTAACTCACTGCATTGTCGCCGGTAACGGGATCCAGTGTCAGCGCCGGTAACGGAATCGCGGCAGTGGTTGCCTTCACATCGTCAGACGCAGCGGGCGCGCTTAAAGTGGAAGTTTCAGAAGTGGACACCAGCGTTAAGGTGGCGTTTTTTTCGCTGCTGCTAACCCCCGGAGTGACAGTTGCACCGTTTAACGCCGGATCTGTCGGAGCCAGGTAGAGGCTTTCTGTGGTTTCCACCGTTGATAAGGCGGGCTCAGGCTCTGCCACAGGCTGGGCCGGAAAGGGCGTTAAGGACTTCGCATGGTCAGAAAAATGCCACTCTGGCGTAAGCGTGGCGACACTCTGCGTATCGGCTGTGAAATCCCGGCCAAATCGCGCCTGATGCAGTAAATTTCCCTCCTGAAAACGCAGCGTACTCTGCTGGCCTGCAAAATCAGTGAAGAAGTTCTGATAGCGAAGCGAGTCGTTTTCCTGCAGGTTGAGAATGAGATCCTGCCCCTGTTTCTGATAAGAGGAAACCTGAGACGGCGGGCCCTGAAGCGTAATAATCGCGGGTTCATTCAGAACAGAGTGTAATTTGTCTGCAGTAAACTGAGACAGTGTCTGACCGTTTGTCAGCGAAACAACCGTGACGCGGCCCGTGCCTGAAAATGCCATGGAAATCTCCGTATATACCAGGTTGTGAGTAGGCGGTGCCTTTAAAATAAAGCGCGACTTTATTTATTTCAGGCACGCAACGGCCAGCGCCCAATAAAGTTATAGAGCCGGACCCGGTACTCAACGGATCAGACATCATCCGCAGCAAGGATAAGGGTTAAAATCAGAGCCAGATTAACTATTCCGTTTGGAAGAGAGAATTTATCTGCTGGCAAGATAAAATAGCACCACTCATTGCAAGAGGTCGGGCGTCGGCTCATTTAAGCTTTATAGACTTTAACGACTTCTCGTCATTAAAAACGTGAACGGTTGACGCTGGGTAGAGATAAACTAATCCCCGTCTGCATGCGTGGCTATTAGGGAAAATCTGGAATTTTCCCGTTTTGCGTTAATGCTTCAGGGTGGTTTAAATATTCTTTGAAAAATTAGCCGGAAGCTTTTCATTTCACGGCTGAATTTCCCGGACGTTAAAACCATAAAATCTTATCCGTCCTGTGACTATTCTTCCGCTGCAGGGTTATCTTTTTCAGGAGAATAGTACTGATAAACGCATGCCAGCTTATGTCCGTCAGGATCGCGCAGATAGGCAACATAGAAATCGGGTCCGTACGCGGATCGTGTTCCTGGCTCGCCTTCATTCTTTCCTCCCGCAAGGAGGCCAGCGGCATGAAACCGTCTGACAATGTCGGCGTTATCGGCGCTGAAAGCGAACATTGTTCCGTTTCCCGCCGTTGCGGGCTGACCGTCAAAGGTAGGACAGAGGCAGAAGCTGAATCCTTCATCCGGATTATTTCCTTTCCCCCACATTGCCCAGCCTTCTGTCCAGGCAGGCTGCCGTTCATAGCCCAGGACGTCGAACAGAGCGTTATAGAAGTCAACGGAGCGCTGAAAGTTATTGGTTCCTGTCGTGATATAAGCCAGCATTTTCTTGCCTCCTGTTACCGGTTGTGAGCAGACCTTTTACCTTTCAGAGTAGCAACCAATAATTTCCTCTGATATGCCAGTTACCGTTTTGGGGTGAGGGCTGCCTGATATCAGCAGTAATGTCGGCTTTCTGTTATCTGCTTTGCGCATTCCCTTACATTGCTCTCAGATAAAGAGTCTTTCCCTTATAAGATGGCGAATAAAACCTTTCATTAACATTTGTATTGCACGACATGTGAAATAATTTTAATACTATTTAATCACTTATGCGCTGCTGCGCGCGGGATGCATTCATAAAACAGAATAAGGAGATTTATGACAACTAAACCCGTCGCAGAGGAGGGCGCGGCGCCAGGATTAATTCAGACGCTGAAATCTTTTCCGGCAACAGTTCATGCACTGCTCTTTTTTACGCTGGTCATCCGCTTCAGCTATTTCATGGCCTGGCCTTTTATCTCCGTGATCATGGCACAGCATTATCATATGTCACCGATTGCGATTGGCGTGGCGATGACCAGCAGCGCACTGTTTTCAGTGGTGCTGGGTATGTATGGCGGGCAGATCTCAGACAGGCTGGGTCGACGCGTCATTCTCCTCATGGGCTGTGGTTTTTCTGCGCTGGGCTATATCATTCTTGCTCAGGCCGCAGGCATCGGGCTGTTTTTCATTGGCCTGATGATCATCGGCATTTCCTTTGCTTGGGTTGATCCTCCTCTGCGCGCACTCATGAGTGATTTGCTGGTGGACCGCCGCCGCAGAGCGCTTGCCCTGCAAATGCGCTACTACCTTATCAACGTCGCCGCGGTATTTGGTCCGCTGACCGGAATTGCGTTCGGGCTTACCTCTCAGAAGGGCACATTCCTGATTACGGGTTTGTCGTATATCCCTTTTTTCGTTTACGTCCTGCTATTTGTGCCCGCGGGCAAATTGCTGAAAGCGCCACAGGCTGGCAGTGAGGTTTCATTAAAACTGCATCAGGTCGTACGTATTATTGCCAGGGACAAAATCTATATTGCCGCGCTGCTGTGCAGCATTTTGTGCAGTATTGTATTCATCCATTACGAAGCCATCCTGCCCCAGTATCTCCTTTTACTGGATGGGGACGCCGCCATAAAACTGGTAACTCTGATACTGGTGACGAATGCCTGCACCGTGCTGCTCTTTCAGACGTTTATCATGCGGTTTCTGGCACCGGTTTCCCTGCCAAAACGCATTCTTCTGGGCGGGGTAATTTTCGCACTTTCGCAAATCTGCTTTTTCTGTACGCGTTCGACGGAGATCTGGCTCTGGCTGACAGTGACCAGTTTGTTCAGTGTCGGAGAAGCGATCCTGATGCCGAACCTGAACATCCTGCTTGATCAACTGGCACCGGCAGCGCATCGGGGGGCTTATCTGGGTGCCTCAATGCTGTCGTCTCTGGGAATTTCTGTCGGGCCGTTAATCGGTGGGGTAATGCTGGCGATGACTGGCGCGGGTGTCTTCATCTGCACGGCTTTGCTTAGCCTGCTGATATGCGCAATTATTTATACTTACAGAGGTAAAATGCTGGCGCGTCTGACGGAGTGATCTCAACAGGCGTTGGCGGCCCGGGGGGCGCCCGGGTTATGCAGAAGCGCAGTGGGGCAGTATCTTCTGATCAGAGTGAAATAACCGGCCACGTTCGGCATCGGGTGAGGTTTTTTATTGCTGACAGGCGCGTTCGCAGGCGGGGTGGTGCGGTAAATAAATTCCCCGCCAGAGGTTATTCTTAGTGGAGGTTTTCTTTCACTTCGGCACAGGCCGGGGGACGCTGAGAATAGAGGTACTCGTATAAGAGCAGCATTCCTACCGGATTATCATCCAGATTTTCGAAATCCACATGAAGCTTATCCAGAAGATACTTCCTGAGATCGTCCGGGGTCATGTTTTTATGGGCAGCCAGTGCCCGGCACAACTGGGTCACGATCTCGCACTTCACTGTGTACGGCACATCAGGATTATAAATTTCCGGAACGGAGTGGGTCTGATTCATTTCGATACCCCCTATAAACGCATGGTCTGACTGAGAGGACAGGGTGCCCGCTGATTTGAGATAAGATATAGCAAGGATAAGACCTGGTGTAAATTGAGAACCCTATTGCGATTATGCACAGGGATTTGAGTTCGGGCAGGCTGCAGAGGAGATGCCATTTTAGCTGCGGAGAAACGCATATCGGATATTGACCTGCCCTCATTATCAGATATAACCGTGAGATAGTAATGTCGGTTTGTTAACCTTCTGACTTTCAACTTCTCCTGCCTGCTTTGAATTCTGCCGGCGTCTGTTTATTCAGCGATGAACAAATTCCTGAATCGTTATAGTTCTGCCGCCGGTCATTAATCATTTTCCAGGCAGGAAGAAGATTTCTGAACCCGTGCTCATTCAGACATTCAACCACGAAAGTGGTTGTTAAACTTTTAATGAATCCATTCTGCTTTGACTTTCCCGGCTGGATAAATCATAGCTCTGCACCATATCTGGTCTCTCGTCAGCACTTTCGGCCCTGACACACCTGAAACGGCTTCTTATCCCGCATGGCTACAGCTTGCAGCTTCCCCAGGAGATCATTCTCCCTTCAGGCGACCTGAGCCGCTTCGAAAAATAGTTTTTCTTCCAGGTCAATTCTGCTGGCAAATCAGATGCTGTTTGCAAGATAGCAGGCAGGAAACAAAAAGCCCTGCAAGTTGTCCTGCTGCCGTCAGATAAAAGGCAAGCTGTAACGCATCTTCGAGACTGTTCACAGCGTTTTCCTGATGCAGACTTACGGCTCCGCTTCCGGACAAAGCGACTAATAAAGCAATACCAATTGCGTTACCCACATTCAGCGTTGTAGAAGCCATACCCGAAGCAATCCCTTGTTCGCTATGTTTTACGCCTGCACCTGTAGCGACCCACATCGCCGTCCAGACAATTCCCTGACCTGTTCCTGAGATAGCCAGTCCAGGCAATAAAGTCAGATAAGATGTACCTGAATAGGTTGCGGGAACCAGTGCCAGCGTACCCGCTATTCCAGTGACAAAGCCAGCCAGTAAAACTTTCCGTAACGACAGATGATTTGCTAGTCGGGCTCCGAATTGTGTTCCGGCAAAAATTGTCAGTGAAGGAACTATAAATGCCAGGCCAGTCTGCAAAGCGCTGTATGCCATGAGGCTCTGAAACATAACCGTTAGAAAATAAGGTAAAGCACCGAAGGTTCCCATATAAATGAATGTGATCACCATGCCAGTGACCAGACTGCGATTCCTGAAAAGTCGTACCGGCATTAATGGATCTGGGCTGCGAAATTCTATTGCGGCAAAAACCAGCAGAAATACCACGGACAGACTTAGTGATAAAAGAATATGCTCTGACAGCCAGCCCTCTTCAGGACCCTGCACCAGCGTATAAACCAACAAAATAGCTCCAGTGGTGACTGTCACAGCGCCCGGCAAATCAAAGCTGCGGCGTTCTTTCTGAAAACTGTCCACCGGCAGGACAAAAAAAGCTGCGCATATTGCAATCGCTGCCAGTAAGACATTGACGAAAAATACCGACGGCCAGCCATAAACACTAGTAAATATCCCGCCAGCGAGCGATCCCAGTGTAAGACCACTTGCGCCTGCGCCACCCCAGACAGCTAGTGCCCGGTTACGTGACGGCCCTTCCTCGAACAGTCTGTTTATTAGTGAAAGTGTGGCAGGAAACAGTAATGCTGCACCTATACCCTGTATGGCACGCGCAATGATGATGACAGCAGGACTCCACGCCAGACCCCCGGCCAGTGAGGAGAGCGCGTAAAGCCATAGTGCGCCAATGAATACACGACGGTGCCCCAGCAGATCGGCTGCACGTCCACCAAACAATAAAAATCCTCCACAGCAGACTGTATAAGCACTGACTACCCACTGTAGCGTGTGCTCTGAAAAGCCCAGTCCCGCGCCAATTTCCGGTAGAGAGACAAATACAATATTGATATCAAGAGAGTACATGAGTTGAGCGAAGGCAAGTAGCGCCAGGCTGAAGTGATGAAAACGAGGGGGACGTGATTCCTGTAATGCAATAACCATCAAATAATCTCCATATAAACTAATGTACGAGTACATACGTACATTCAATGTATGTATGTACTCGTACATTAGTCAACTGATAAATTTTAAGGTAGAGTGTGGACATGTTTAAAACATGATGAGAAACCCTATGCTCTCTAATCACCCTGATGCGGAACAAATCCGTCTTGAAAACGTGCTGACGGCTTTGGGAAATCCACTACGTCTGACAGTGGTGCGGGTTCTTGCGGGCGGCGGTGAACATGCCTGTAGCGCCGTGCTGAGTGGTATTCCAAAATCAACACTGACTCATCATTGGCGGGTACTACGGGATAGTGGCGTTATCTGGCAGCGCCCTTTCGGGCGTGAAAATTTACTTTCTCTGCGTCGGGAAGATCTTGATACCCGCTTTCCTGGTCTTCTGAATGCATTATTAGGTGCGGTGGAAAATGATGCCCTGACGCAGGAGTCAACGAAAAAGAATTTACCGACCCCATCCACAGGATTGAAGGCAAGTGCTGAGGAGAAGTAAAGGCAACTGAGCGCAAAAGTCTGTAATTCTTTCTCAGCAGACTATGCCGGATTTGCACGCCTGCTCCGTTTCAGGAGCCGACATTTAAAAACTGGTCTTAAACGGATTACCTCGTTTAGCCCCCTGATTATCACCTATGGTTGCATTTAATCGATTGCAACAGCGCGATGACAGTGACAACCGGGCTATTCTGGGCATTAACCCTTACACGACTACAAAGCCAGAGTATGCCGCTTATTCAGGTTGCACAGAGACGAGTCATAAGTCGCTGATGCCTGACTGCATTGAAGCCTGAGAAGTCAGCCGGCGCTGGCCGGCTGATTCGCCCTTTTACAACGCATGAATCACGGCGTTTACTTAAGATGTTCCTTCAGCTCTGTTGACGCCTGGCTAATCGCCGTTCGCACCGTTGGCTCTTTACTCAGGGCATTCAGCAAACCAAAGTCATGGATCATGCCGTTGTAGCGCGTAACGGTTACCGGCACACCAGCAGCATCCAGTTTTCGGCCAAATGCTTCCCCTTCATCACGCAGTACATCCAGCTCGGCAGTCTGAATCAGCGTTGGCGGTAAACCCGCCAGCTCGGCTTTGGTTGCGCGCAGCGGCGAGGCCAGAATGTTACTCCTCTCCTTTTCTGAGGTGGTGTAGTTGTCCCAGAACCACTTCATCATGTTTCGCGTCAGAAAATAGCCGTTGGCAAATTGCTGGTAAGAGGCATCATCAAAATGAGCATCGGTAACAGGCCACAGCATCACGTCATAGCGAATTGCCGGTGATTTATGTTGTTTAGCCTGTAACGCGACGGCAGCAACCATATTTCCGCCCACGCTGTTCCCCACCAGTGCCAGACGCTTACCGTCCACGCCAATTTCACTGCCATGTTCGGCCACCCATTTTGTTGCCTCGTAAGCCTGGGTAATCGCAACCGGATAACGGGCTTCAGGTGAAGGTGTGTAGTTCACAAATACCGCCGCAGCACCGGACTCATTAACGAGATCGCGAACCAGACGCTCGTGTGTAGGAAAATCACCCAGTACCCAGCCACCGCCGTGGAAAAACATGAACACCGGTAACTCGCCAGAGGCACTGGCAGGTTTCACTATCGTCAGCGTCAGCGGTTTACCCATCACCGTGATGGTTTTTTCAGCGATCCGGGCGGGCGGCAGTGGGGCACCTTTCTGCGCCCCGGTCAGTACTGCGCGGGCCTCTTCAGGGGATAAGGTCTCCATGGGCTTTCCGCCACTGCTGTTCAGTGCGCTGAGGAACGTCGCCACGCCAGCGGTAGGCTGCGGCACGTTTTCAGCAGAATCAGCCCAGGCTGACGTCATCTGACTGGCTAACAATAAAGCACCTGCGGTAATTTTCATTTTCATGACGGCTTCCCTTATGTTTGCTATTAAGTAGTGTGCTATTTAGTTTGATTACACTGACATCAAATTGCCTTGTTGTAAACTATTAAATAGCAAGCGATGTAAATGGCGATGTTATCGAGACAGAAGGAACACTTCGGACTGATTCCCGTCCGGACAAGACAGGAGAGGGGGGCGACCAGACGTGCGCACCGATTAAACATTACGGCTCAGCTAAGTCGTTGATGAAGGATACAATGTGTCATTCGTTCTGCCTCCTCGCGCAATTTCTTCCAATACGAATTACCGATCGGCTGCTTAACTGGCCGGGTAAACGGGGACGTTAAGACGATTAGAGGCTTTACATTATGATCGAGTTTTCGAATGGCTTCTTACTGAGCCTTTCATTGTGTCTTGATATCGGGATTGCCAATATTGCGATGATCACCCTTGCCATGCAACGCGGATATTTTCATGGTTTCTGGCTGGGAATGGGAACGTGTGTGGGTGATCTGGCATATGCACTACTGGCGCTGGCGGGCATGGCCGTACTGCTTCAGTATGAAGTCGTTCGCTGGATACTGTGGATCGGGGGTGGCGCGATGCTTCTCTGGTTCGCAGGCAAAATGCTGATAGCCGCTTTCAGAAACGCTTCGGAGCCTGACGTGAGCGAAACGCATCACTCCCGCCCGCTCATACGTGAATTCGGGCGCGGTGTTGTGCTCGCCATGTCGTCTCCCTCGGCTATTCTCTGGTTTGCGACCGTGGGCGGTGCGCTGATCTCCCGGATGGGTCCGCACAATGTTGCCGCTACCTCCTGGTTTCTGGGAGGATTTTTCATCGCGGGCATGTTCTGGACGTGTGTCCTGTGCCTGGTTGGAAGTTTTGGCGGCAAACTGCTGGGTCAATGCCTGCTTAAATATTCCTTTATCGCCTCGGCGATCATATTCAGCTATTTTGCGCTTTACGTGATTGTCTCAGGGTACCGGGAATTTATTGTGGCCTGATCTCACCTGCAAAGCATAGTGATGGGGGGTAATTCCCATCACTTTGCGAAATGCATTAATGAAATGACTCTGATCGTAAAATCCCAGCCTGAGAGCTGCATCAAGCGGATGCACATTTCTGCGAAGCAGGTCGCGGGCATGGTGCAGACGAAGCTGCATGTGATATTGCAGAGGCGGCATACCTGTGTGCCGGGTGAAGGCGCGAACGAGATGATATTTACTCATACCTGCCAGCTGAGCGAGCATCTCCAGCTGCGGTCTTACGCTAAGGTTCTCCCGCAGGCAGGCAATAACAAGGTTGATTTTCTGCTCATCCCCCTGCTGAAGTAGAGCTGGCGACTCAAGCAGCTCACCACAAAGTAAAATCAGTTCCTGCTCCTCATCCATGCCCCGATCAAGCCGGGCCGATGATGCAAAACGGGTCAGCGCGTCAAACAGGCGGGTGTTATTGATTATGCCTTCGCGCAGAACCGGGGCTTGGTGAGCGCTATTGAGATTCTCCTCCTCTGCCAGCTTTTTTATCAGAGCCTGAGGTATGTGTACGCTGATAAATTCAACTGCGTGAGTATCAAAACGTGAAGCCTGAATCGTTCCCGGATTGTATAAGGTAACCTGCCCGCTTTTGACATAAGCGGTTTTTCCCGCCAGCCAGATTTCCTCTACCCCCGTCAGGTTTGCACTGATGACATATTCATCGTGGAGATGTTTCGGAAAGCCAGAGTTACGGGCTCTGACCCGTGAACACTCTATGCCATTCCGGCTAAACCACTCTGCGGATTCTAATGACAATGCTTTTGGCCTTATTCAGCATTCATGAATAGTTATTGATAAAACCATTTACTGAGTGCCTTATCAATAGATGTAATTCCTTCAGGCACGGTCCACTGGTGTCAGGAGATTGCCAGCTCTGGACGACTGCCCAGGATTAGATACGTCTGTCGATAGTCAGTTCGGGATGGGGGAATGTTTAATGCATCGACGATGCGGTCATGCCATGAAGAAGGTCTCATTCGTTCTTTTTCCTCGAACTTTTGCCATGCTTTAACCATCTGACCAGACTGCGCACCCCGGTAACGTTGAGTTGCGATTCCGGCGCATCATCAGGCAGGGGTAAATCAGAGGGATTCAGGATTTCCACCATCGCGCCCATGCCGTCAGCAGACGACCGGCTTACTCTGCGGCATAGCTGAGCCATAAAAGATCAGGATTGATGGTGGCTCCCGCTTCAGCAATGCGCTGATCAAAGCATTCAGTGTTCAGGGCTGAAAATTGTTCCATTTTCTTCTGCGAAGGAATTGGGTGATTTTAAACTCAATACATATGAACTAACATATATGTTTTCGAAGGCGCGGAGTGGAAAATGCTACAGCCTGTTCAGCTTTTTAAAATCCTGTCGGATGAAACACGGCTCGCCATCGTGATGCTTCTGCGGGAATCCGGAGAACTGTGTGTATGCGATATCTGTGCAGCCACGTCCGAATCACAGCCCAAAATATCGCGCCATATGGCGCTTCTTCGCGAGGCGAAGCTTGTGCTTGATCGTCGTGAAGGTAAGTGGGTCCACTATCGTCTGTCACCGCATATACCGGCGTGGGCCGCTGAGACAATCACGACGTCCTGGCAGTGCCTGCGGGAAGAGGTGCGAGAATGGCTGGCAAAATCGGCCTGCACCTCCTGCTGAGGCTGGAAAACATATTCACGTAATCATATGTAATGGAGTCTGAAATGTTACTGGCTGGAGGGATATTTTTACTGACGCTGATACTGGTGATCTGGCAACCCAGAGGGCTGAGTATCGGCTGGAGCGCAAGTATCGGAGCTGCGCTGGCGCTCGGAACCGGCGTCATCCATATCGCTGATATTCCCGTTGTCTGGAATATCGTCTGGAATGCGACAGCGGCTTTCATTGCAGTCATCATCATCAGCCTGCTGCTCGATGAGTCCGGCTTCTTTGAATGGGCCGCTCTGCATGTCTCCCGCTGGGGTAACGGACGTGGCCGCCTTTTATTTACCTGGATAGTCCTGCTGGGTGCCGCTGTTGCTGCATTGTTTGCCAATGACGGTGCCGCGCTGATCCTGACGCCAATTGTCATTGAGATGCTGCTTGCGCTGGGATTCAGCCAGGGCACGACACTGGCCTTTATCATGGCGGCAGGATTTATTGCAGATACGGCCAGTCTGCCGCTCATTGTTTCTAACCTGGTCAATATTGTCTCGGCAGACTTCTTTGACCTGGGCTTTACGCAGTACGCCTCCGTTATGGTGCCCGTGAATCTGGCAGCGATTGTGGCCACGCTGGTGATGCTGCATCTCTTCTTTCGCAGGGATATTCCGGCGACCTATGACGTTTCGCTGCTGAAGACGCCAGCCAGTGCGATAAAAGATCTGGCAACCTTCAGGGCGGGCTGGATCGTCCTGTTATTGTTGCTTGTCGGTTTCTTTGTTCTGGAACCGCTGGGGATCCCGGTCAGTGCGATTGCAGCGGCTGGCGCAGCAGTGCTGTTTGTGGTGGCGAAAAGAGGCCATGCCATTAACACCGGGAAAGTCCTGCGCGGTGCACCCTGGCAGATCGTTATTTTCTCGCTTGGCATGTATCTGGTTGTCTATGGCCTGCGCAATGCAGGGCTTACGGACTATCTGTCTGGCGTGCTGGATCTGCTGGCAGACAAGGGTTTATGGACAGCGGCGTTCGGTACCGGCTTCCTGACGGCGCTTCTCTCATCAGTGATGAACAATATGCCGACAGTTCTGATTGGCGCGCTGTCGATTGACAGCAGTACGGCGACCGGTGTCGTCAAAGAGGCAATGATTTATGCCAACGTGATTGGCTGCGATTTAGGGCCGAAAATCACCCCGATTGGCAGTCTGGCTACCCTGCTGTGGCTGCACGTGCTTGCCCGGAAAAATATCACGATTACCTGGGGATATTACGTGCGAACCGGCATTGTCATGACTGTGCCCGTCCTGTTTGTCACTCTGGCGGCGCTGGCGTGGCGGCTCTCTGTCACTTTGTAATGAGATACTGATATGAGCAACATAACCATCTATCACAATCCGGCCTGTGGCACCTCACGCAACACGCTGGAAATGATCCGCAACAGCGGTAACGAACCTGCAATAATTTATTATCTCGACACGCCCCCGACCCGTGATGAGCTGATCAAACTTATTGCAGATATGAGGATTACGGTGCGCGCCTTGCTGCGTAAAAACGTTGAGCCTTATGAACGTCTGGGTCTTGATGAAGAGACATTCAGTGATGAGCAGTTGATTGATTTCATGCTTCAATATCCGCTTCTGATCAATCGACCGATAGTGGTTTCGCCGCTGGGCACTCGTCTTTGCCGCCCTTCAGAGATCGTGCTGGATATTCTGCCGGAAGGTCAGAAAGGCGCGTTTACAAAAGAGGATGGCGAGAAGGTTATTGACGAAACGGGGAAGCGGGTAAAGTAATCCGTCCACTTCAGGTGAACGGACGCCTGGTAACGCTATAGGGCGTCCGCTTTTCGCTCAAGGCTAAGCTCATTTATATATGGGGCCAAAGAGTCAAGGGCTGTGGTTGGGCTAAACCCCGGCTCGACTGTGGCATTTTTTCAGTGAAAGGGAGTAAACATGGAAGTAACAGTAGAAATATGTCCGCCAGATGAATGGGAATCCATGGTGAAAATTTTTACCGAGATGGAAGAGCACTACTATGGTAAGGGCATTATTCAGGAAGCACTGTTGAAGCATTATCTCAGTAACCGACTCTTCAGTCCGCTCTCCGCTACGCTGGTGCTCAGGGCGCGTCGCGATGCTGAAATCACTGGGCTGGCGTGTTGCACTATTCTCTATCCCTCGCCGAGGTACAGTGGCGAAATGCACATTAAAGAGCTCTATGTCCCCCGGCGTGAGAGAGGTAAGGGCACGGGTAAATGCCTCATGCGTTTTATGGCGAAACTCGCTCTGAAGCATGAGTGTCGTAGCCTCAGCTGGAATGCCGAGAAATCAAACGCTGAAGCAAACGGTTTTTATCAGTCATTAGGGGGCAAAATAAATAGCGATATCGTGAATTATTATCTTCATGGTCACCTCCTCAGTGAACTGGCTTCCGGCAGTCAGGCACTGTCTGGCGACTCTGCCGGTCAGGCTGTCGCACCGATTTGGCCTGCGAGCAGGGCAGAGTGACCTGCGGAATAGTGATGCCAGATCCGCTGAGTGCCAGAAGCGGGCCAGTCGCCTGCACGCTGCCTGAGTAAGCATTCACGGCCAGGGGCGTGTATGTATGCTGGCTGAGAAAATCGCGAAGTCAGAAAAGGGCTTCTTTAATGCTGATTTCCTCTACCCGGAGGATTGAGGACATGTCAAAACCTTTCATGTCAGACCTGAAGGCCTCGCTGGTCATATACTCCTGATTTATAGCCTGTATGTCGGCTCCCTCCTGATAGGTCACGGTAGCAATGACCTGACACTCATCACTCAGATAGACATGATTGACATATATATTAAAAGCGGGAAGAGAAATCATATGCTGGGGCCAGTGTGTACGGAAATAAATTTCTGCTGACTGTCTGTCTTTGAGTGTGTAAATCCTGACCTGTTTCATCTCATCCATCCTGTTGTGGTAGTTTTCATTAAAACGACCCGCCAAAGCATACTCACTTCATTTTTTAGTAAATTAGCAAAAGACCACTTTTCGCCAGGATATGACATTTATATCGAGGTTTTATTAAAATCGCGGATGACGTTTCTTCTCTGAGCAATTCTGAAATAACACTCAGTACGAATTTAAGATGCTGACAAGGCCGGCGTAAATGATGGAGGCAGGCGAAGGGGCCGAAGGCAGAATGTTTTAACTGATACATATCAGTGCAGACACCTCTGCAGGGTGTCTGCACTGTTCAGACGTTATGCGTCGCCATCTCCGCAACCCACACCCAGTGACGGATCGTCACAGCTTTTGTTAATCTCCAGATGGTGATGCCAGGCGGCCAGTTTTACCGCGCTTGCATCAACAGAAGCCCCCGGTTTTTTTACAGACACGCTTCCGGCTGAAGCTGAATCAGGGGTTATCTGAGAAGGCTGCCCTTTGGCAAACGAAGCGCCCTGTAAACCGGCCATGACGACTGCTGCTAAAGCTGTCGTTTTAAGCGCGTTTTAAATCACAGATGCCGACATAATAAATCCTCTTAGCTTGAGTAATGGGACGCTGTCAGCTCTGAGTTGAGCGCAGCGCGTGGGAAAAAAATCATAAATCTGAGCGCAGAACAAGCACTATAACCATACTCAGGCAGGTATCTGTTAATATCATTTTTGCCTGAAAATTATATGACAAAATTTACGATGCACGGTTATCAAGCCGGTTATTCCGGATATATTACCGGCACAGCACGATTTTTTTCGTTTATTTCTTACAGTACCGAAGCGGATGCTTTGCGCAATTTTCTCATGAGGTCAGCTTGTAAATTCAGAACTCCGCTTCTCCGGCGATCCGTCCCGACCTGCAGTCCCACCCGGGGCGCTATTACCGCCGTTGCCTCCAGTGCCCGCATTGCCGTCAGCACCGTTTTTTCCGGGTCTGTTATCCCTGTCCCCTCCATTTTCACCGTCACTGCCGTTACCGCCGTTTTTACCGCCATCGCCGCCCCGGCCCCCCGGCGTGTTATTTCCGCTTCCGCCATTACCGACGTTTCCGCCATTGGCATCCCCGCTACCGCTCGCAGTGTGGTTATCATGATGGCGATGGTGGTGATGCTTATTGGCGTAACTGTTGTCATTTTCGCTGGCATGGGCACTGGCAGAGATAAAGGCACTCAGCGCAAAGGTCAGGAAAACAGTTTTAAGACAGTTCATTTTTCTCATGGCGACCTCAGTATCATCAGGCTTGTATCACTGGCCTCTATTAAATTATTCGAATCAGTCGTCAGATACCGTCATTGCCGCCTAAAGTCAGCGCCAGCAAAGACGAAGGTATTAAAATCATAAATTGTGCAGACCTACCTTTCAAAGTAGTCTGGAATGCATTACAGCAATATCTATATAAAGACATTGCGATTTAAGCTACCGTAAATTGAGTTAGAAAATATAGTTGTAAAAGCTGGCTTTGATGTTTCATTCGTTTTTATAACGTGTGGTGTTATTTCAGGGCGTTACAAAAAACACAACCATGATACTTAAGTGACAATCAGCTGATAAAACAGTGCTGATATTAAATTCTCGTATCAATAAGCTGAAAATTATTAGCCTTGTAATTATTTAAAAGCATGTCATCCACCCGGTTGATTTACAAATTCATTGCTACACGGCTTATCGACTGAAATAGCACTAACGGAAAGATCTCTCTTTGGCTAACTATATAGATTCGTGCAGAGATAATCTGACAACGGAATGCACAGATATGCTGCACGTGCCGGAGGAAATTGAGGGACTGAGCGTGACTGGACCGACGGATACATGTGAGTTTCACGAAAAAAACACTGATTGCCGGAAGCAGGACGTGTCCGCGATGAGTCAGTCACCGGCGACGATGCTGATCACCGTCCTGAGACGAGAAGGCGACGGAACTGCGGCAGGTAATCTGCTGGCTACAGTGAGCATCGCGCTGAATCTCGAAAGCTTGCGTCCGGTAGCGTAACGCGTGACGGTTCAGTGGGCGAAGAGTTACAGCTACAGTATTAAGTCCAGGCTGCATCTGTTTGACGGTGTGGCCGACGGCCCCTGCTCTCAGGCGGCAAACGCGAAGCTGGCGGCTTGACTTACCGAACAGAAAAAGCTGGGACGCAGCGTGTGGCCGGTGTGGACTGGGTGGAAGTCACCGAACCGGCGACAGAAGTCATCATGGACCGGACGGAGGCGGGCTACTGCACCGGCACGGACATTTCCGTGGCAAATGATCAGGGGGTGACATGAGTAACAGCAGCCTGATGCCGACCGGTTCGTCTGCACTGGAACGCGGTCTGACGGAAGCGTGAAGCGGCGTTTCCGGGCTGAGCGTGCCGCTGCGGGATTTATGGAACCCGGCCACCTGCCGGGTGAATTTTCTGCCCTATCTGGCTTGGGCGTTTTCAGTGGACCGCTGGGCGGAAAGCGTCAAGCGGCAGGTGGTCAGCGATGCGTTTTACATCCATCAGCATAAGGACACCATCAGCGCCATCCGCCGCGTGGTGGAGCCGTTCGGATTCCTGATCCGGGTTGTTGAGTGATGCAAAAATGGTGAAGCACCCGGCACGTTCCGGCTGGACATCGGCGTGCAGGACTAAGGCATAACTGAAGAAACCTATCAGGAACTGGAACGCCTGATTAGCGATGCGAAGCCCTGCAGCCGCCACCTGCTGGGGATGTCCGTCAACCTGCAAGTCATTGGCGAAACGCGGATAGCGGTAGCCGGCTATGACAGTGATGACCTGAACGTTTACCCATAACCCCCGAAAATTATTTCCGTCAGCGGCGAACTCTATGGCGGCGCGGCGGTTCACGTTACAGACATGATGGAAGTGGAAGCATTACACAAAAATACTATGCGATTGTAAACAGCCAGGATACGGCGAAGATTGCTAACGCTGCCGCGATCACGCATATGGCCGTGGATGACGGGTACGGCACGCTGTGGGTTTATGACTATGACGCGGCGATTTTTACCGGCGCGGTTCAGGAATAACTGTATCAGGGCGTCAGGCTGCCTGCTTATGCCTGTCTGACGTTCAGGCGGGCACCGTGGTCTTATACCAAGACAGCAGCTGGCAGCGCGTGCCGGACCATCATGGTAAAACGGTTTACCCAATTTCCAAAGGCGCTCCGGTAAAGATTACGGGACTGGACGATTAGAAGGCAGGCACCACAACACAGACCCCGCAACTACATTTGATAAGTGGGACGGTGAAGAGAGAGTAATCGCCAGCGATGCATAGCAGTAGTCGCTAGTTGATGCGTCCGTTAGCGAAAAGGCAGCGTGTATCTGTGAGGCAAAGAGTGTTACACAGGCGTGGCAGACATGATTGGTCCTCAACATGATTACTGATAGTTATAAGGCTTTGCTCGTAGTATGAATGAAATAGGTTCAAAAGTCTCAGAGGGTTGATGTATCAGCTGCGCCAGACGTGAACTAGCCTCGTCTTCCTGATTGTTGATGACTATTTTAGTGGTTGATGAATTATATTTTGATACCGCATAAAGAATGATATTAAGAGAATAATGAAGCCCATTCCAGCAAATGGGCCTTTTTCAGTCATTATGAGAAATGTTAGCAATATTCTAGGTATAATCCCCCCGACGAAAAAATGCGTTATTATTTTGCTGATTAAATCTACAAAAAATAGACCGCCCGAGGCTAAAGCAATCGCGCCGATAGAAGAAATTACAAAAGCAACAGAAGGGTATCTGATTTTAGTTAGCAGGTTAAGGTTATCTATTATGACCAAGCCTAAAGCCAGCGCGAATATGGATGCCAGAATAATTCTATAGCTTGATATTAAGTCTCTAATAAACGTCATTATTTTCCTGTCAATATCGCCCTGGAAAGTTACAAAGCGGCATCTTAATTTATTATTCATTTTGTCTCTCCACTTTGCAGGCATCAGATAGTCCCACCCCATCATTAATGCGGCGGTAACCTGAAAAGTAAAAATCGTCATGTCGCTGAAATACATCCTGAGTCCTTCCATTAAATGTTTTGTGCCATTAACGATACAACGATAATTAGATGATTGAAACGTGAGATAAAAAATTTAGGGCGGGCCCTTTCATACGAGAACTGCTATATGCAGGATCATCACCGCGAAGTGCGCGTTCGGGAAATTAACGGAGGTATTTGCTAGCGGCGCTGCTTTGGGCGGGGTTCTTTGTCTTGGCTTTCATCGGTTTTTCTGGGCTGTGCTGCGCCGCCACACTGATCGGTGGAGAGCGTAAGCGGACATATGCCTGGCTGCTGAGGTTTGCGCAACTGGCTGACCACGTGTCGCTCAGGTGGTATCAACGCCTACTTATCGCGGGTGTGATGTGTGCGGCGGGCTGGAAACTGACGGCGCTAGCAGGCCTGAACGTGGAGTTTTTTCAAATGAAAATCAGGTCCGAACTTGAAGGAGCGGCTGTATAACGCGCGCACTGGTGGCCATCGTGCTGATCCTGCTGGTATTCGCTGGCGTGCAGTCTTACCGGCTGAGCAGCGCCACGGCAGGATCGATGCGCAGCAGACCACCATTGCGGGCCAGGGCAAAAAGCTGAGCCAGAAAAACAGCCAGCTGATCGCCCTTAACATTCTGACGCAGACCAGCAGCCAGGCGCAGACGCAGCTTTACGCCGCCGCCGAAAGCAACGGCCAGCTGCTGCGTGACCGGCAGTGAAAGATTGAGGAGCTGAAACGTGAAAATGAAGACCTGCACCGCTGGGCTGATGCCGCTCTGCCTGATCCTGTTGTCCGGCTGCGCCAGCGACCGGCCCTCTCAGGAGGTGAATCTTACCGTGAGTGGCTGTCCGAAAATCACCCGCTGCCAGCTGGACCCGGCAGCACCGCGTACTAACGGCGATCTTCTGGCCCTGCTGGACGAAACGGAAGCCGCCTGGGCGGCGTGTGCCGGTAAGGTTGATACCATCATCAGCTGTCAGGAAAAAGACGATGAACAAGCCGCAGTCCTTACGCAGCGCCCTGAATAAGTCGGTCCCTTATGTGGCCGACAACCCGGACCGCCTGCACCTGTTCGTAGACAGCGGGCAGGTGGTTGCCACGTCTGCCCCGTCCCTGTCGTGGGAATATCGCTACACGCTGAACGTGGTGATCACCGGCTTCACCGGCAACCAGAACCTGCTGATGGCTCCGGTGCTTTTGTGGCTGCGGGAAAACCAGCCCAACGCGCTGCAGAACAGTGAGGCTCGCGAAAAGTTGGTTTCGTTTGAGGTGGATATTCTGGCAAATGACCGCTGTGACATCAGCATGGATCTGAAACTGACAGAACGCATTGTGGCAACGACGGTGGACGGTAAAACCAGCGTTGAGGCGGTGCCGGAATCGGACGTGCCGGAGGAAGTCTGGACGGTGAAACGTGGCTGAACTGTATGAAGTGGATGCCTGGCTGGCGGCGCTGCTGTCGCAGCTGAAACCGTCGGCCCGGAAAAAGATGCTGCGCGAGGTGGCGCGCGACGTGCGCCGGATTCAGCAGATAAACATCACCGCGCAGCGCTCGCCTGACGGCACCGCATGGGAGCCGGAGCCTCGCCGCGTTAACGCCCGCAGCAAAAAGGGGCGCATCCGTCGCGGGATGTTTACGAAGCTGAAAACGGCAAGATTTTTGAAAATACAGGCAAGCTCTAATGTAGGTGAAATTTTTTTTCATGAACCAGTTAAACGAATAGCCCGAGTTCACCATTATGGTATACGTGAAAAAAATTAAAGGTTCCAATATCGTTATTCAATACTCGCAAAGAAAATTGATAGGATTTAATGATGCTACAGTGCATATCGTTTTTGGAATTATCATGAAAGCTTTAAGCCCACGCAGATAAAAAATATTAAAATAGCACTATATATGTATAGTGCTATATGCTTAAGGGAATCAAATTCTATTTGTTATAGAATGATAATATTCATATTCAGGGTGTGCAGAATTGAAATTATTATCGAAATTACTCATAAAGTTAGAGTATAGCGACTCATTAGAAACAGATATTTTCTTCCCAAATTTTGATGATTGAACGCTAATGAATTTTGCGGCCGCAGAAAAAATAAAATGCCCTCTTAAAAGCAGGAAGTGCTTGAGCCTGCGACTGCTGATTTCTCTTTTGACTTTATTGGAATCGTAGCCGACAAAATTTGATCTTATTTGGCTTGTAAAATTACCTATTTTGATTGCACATAGATCGCTCGATGCCGAGTTTTTCATAAATCTAGTAGCGTTATCTCCTACAACAGAAACTCCGCAATTATTGATTTTATTGAAGATATCAAGTTCAACAAGCTCTTGAGTTCTATTATCCAGCTCTTTAAGCCAATCTACAACCTTGAGCCCTTCAGCTTGTTGCGATTTTATTTTCGCAAGAGATTTAATTATGGATTTTATGCTTCTGGAATCGATGTAAGTGTTTTCAATGGCATAGCCATAGGTTCTTAGTATGCGAGAGTGATTCTTCCTATTTTTCTCAAAAATGGTTAGGTCAGAATCGCACGCAACAATTATATTGAGGTTGTTATTGATAATTGAATCAATATAACTCACCAGTTGAGTGCTTCCACCTACATCTTGGACTTCAAATTTTAGATCTGTAGTCTCTGTGAGTATTTTTTCCCAAAAACATATATCGTCCTGTCCTTCTACATACACTATATAGTCAACTTGGTAAAAGAGATTCAAAACATTTTCTGCATCTGTTGAGTGATTTAACTCATCCATGAACAAGTTTCTCCATATCGAAAATAGAACCTCTGTATTTCGATGCGACTTCAGGAGAGTGTGTTGCAGCTATTATCTGAGCATTAGGGTTCAATTTTTTTATAGCGGGTATGATGTTTTTTTGCCACGCAATATGAAGTGACAATTCAGGTTCATCAGTAAGGTATACATAAGTTTGGCTTTGTTGTAGTAATGTCTCTATAAAAAGTATTAATAGCTGTTTCTCACCAGAGGAAAGATTGTGGTGTGATATTTTACCATGACTATTATTAATTGAAATTTCGCCGCCGTTAAACGTAAACTTTTTATCGATTATAAATTCATGGAGCGTACCTAAGAAAAGCTCGATTGGAGAAAATATATCACGAGTTTTATCTTCGGCTTTTAAAGACATTGCAATAATTCTCTGGGTTTTTCTTAATGCCTCAAGAGAACTAAGGTCAATTGATATATGATCATCACTTCCTCTCTTGCTATTTATTTGCTGGATAGTTTTATCGATTGTATCAACATGATAGTTGATTTTCTTTTTTATTTCGTTGTCAACTGCATTTAATTGAGTATAAGCAGATACTAAGTTCCTTCTTTCATCTTCCTTATTAAACTGAAGTTTAAAATGTCTATCCTCACTATCTTCCTTAGAGTATAAAATAGAAGCCAGCACTTCCTTTTGAAGATTTAAGGCTACTTCTCGTGCTTTTTGAGTTAGGTCTAATTGATACTTGGTTAGATTAGAAAGCAATTGATTTAACCTGTAATCAACGGGATTGATAAACTTGCTTCCTGATACATCTCTTATCTCTAAGTCTTCTCCGCTTCTTAGTCGATATACTGATAATGATGAAAGCGCGACTAATTTATTTAGCTCTCCTTTTAGTATTTCAGCTTCTTGCTGGTATCTTCTTTTTATTATATAAGGAAAGCGTCGCTCATCCCCAATCGCATGAACATGATATTTTTTATTGGAAATTTGATATTCATATGAAGGCGTTCCGCTTAAAGCTTCGTCACGCTTGGTTACTTTTATTGTTTTGATTTTGTTTTTTTCTTTTAGCTTTATTTCTACTGAGCTGAAATCATTATCATTAATTCCATCGAGCTCAACAGCTAATATTGCATGCAAGATATTCATGAAAGTGGTTTTGCCAGTACCGTTGCGACCAATCACAATGGTTACATCGTGCGTGAATGTACATTCTGCCTTAAGTCTTTTCCAGAGACCGTTTATGGTAACGCTATGTAAAGTGTACATTTTTTTCCTTGTATGATTTGAAAGCAAAGCTTCAATTGTGCTGTGCCTGTTACAATCCATAATGTATTACATTTTCATTTATTAAGTCCATCCTGTGCAGATGGAAATTAAATTGACCGAAATCATGCGCCTTATCACTAACCTGATCCGCACCGGCACCATGTCCGAAGTGGACCCGGTGAACTGGCTGTGCCGGGTGAAAACGGGCGATCTTGAAACCAACTGGATTAACTGGCTTACCCTGCGCGCCGGCAGCACCCGCACATGGTGGCAGCCCACCGTCGGGGAACAGGTTGTGCTGCTGAGCTTGGGCGGCAATCTTGAAACCGCCTTTGCGCTGCCCGCCATTTATTCCGAAGCCTTTCCGCCGCCTGACTATTCAGAAGATGGCACTACCACCGTGTTTAAGGACGGCGGCTGGTTTCAGTACGAGCCGGAAAGCGACCAGCTGCTGATTAAGAATATTAAAAGCGTGCGCATTGAGGCGGCAGAAGGCATTCAGCTAATAACCGACGCGCTGGGGATAGAAGCCAGCCAGACGCGGATCACCAGTGACACCACGATGAACGGCGATGTGACCCACGGCGGCGGCTCAATAAGTTCTAACGGCGTGATCGCTGACAAGCACTTACACAACAAAGTGAAGAGTGGCAGCGATATGTCAGGAGGCCTGCAATGATGTACCTCGGCATGAACCGCGACACCGGCAAAGCCATTACCGACATCGACTACATACGGCAGAGCATGCGCGACATCCTGATCACCCCGGAAGGCAGCCGCATCGCCCGTCGTGATTACGGCTCGCTGCTGTCGGTGCTGATTGATCAGCCTCAGAACGGCGTGACCCGCCTGCAGGTGATGGCGGCGGTGTATGTCGCCATCAGCCGCTGGGAGCCGCGCGTAAGGCTGAGCACCGTAAACCTTACCAGCGGCTTTGACGGCTCTATGCAGGTTGATCTGGCCGGCCAGCGCGCTGACGGCTCGCCGGTTGCTATGTCTGTGCCAGTGGGGGTGAACAGTGGCGGTAATTGACCTTTCCCAGCTGCCCGCGCCGCAGGTTATTGAAGTGCCGGACTTTGAAACGCTGCTGGCAGAGCGTAAAGAGGCACTGATTGCGCTTTATCCGGCGGATGAGCAGGCCGCTATGCGCCGTGTGCTGGCGCTGGAATCTGAACCGATTGTGAAAAACCTGTAGGAGAACACTTACCGCGAAGTCCTGCTGCGTCAGCGTATTAACGATGCGGCGCAGGCGGTAATGATTGCCTATGCCATCGGCAGCGATCTGGACCAGCTGGCCGCACGCAACAACGTGAAGCGGCTGACCATTACGCCTGCGAATCCCGACGCGGTGCCGCCGGTGGATGCGGTGATGGAATTGGACGAGACGCTTAGAGGAAAAAGAGTGGTCATCACAGGTCGTGGCAGGGGATTTGGTCAGTTACTTTGCGTGTGGCTGGCGCGAGAGGAGGCTGAAATCAGTTTAGCGCCTGGTGGGAGGAGAGCATACAAACTGCCTGCGGCATGCCGGGTTTTACGAACTCCATTGCGCATCCTGCTTTTTTTGCCAGTAAACAGGGTCTGAGTGGTTTCACCACTAAACTGTCCCAGCAGCTTTCCGAAGAAAACATTCGCGTTACGGGTCTTTATCCGCCGGATTTTGAACTGACGGGGCTTGAGCCGTTTGTCGACGACGGCTCCAGAATGTGAGAGCGCCTGATGAATGGACGCTCTATGTGGGAGACAATTCACTTTGTGCTGACTCAACCGAGAAGCTGTCACATAAGTTCCATCTGGTTTCAGGGGCCAACCCGTGAAGAGCTGGATAACGTTGCGCATAAAAGCGGTTAAAAGCCTGCTCTGCTTCTATTCCGGCGACAGGCGTTGATGCATACAGGCGCATCATCCCGGAGGTGAAGATAGCGCTGATTCAGTACCTCGCCCGGCTGCTGCTCAGGCGTGGAAAAACCGTCGGTGGCGGCAATGACGCCGGTTCATCCGGCACGTTAATCAGCATGCGCAAAAAGGACCCAGCCCAGGCATGGCTGTTGTGTATATGCAGGATGTTCATCAGACGGGCATGCAGATTTCGCCGTTCGCGTAACGGCATCTGCAATGCAGTATGTACCGCACTGGCCATGCCGTCAGGATCGTATGGGTTAACAGTGATGGCACCCTCCAGCTGCTCGGCTGCACCGGCAAACTGGGAGAGGATCAGCACGCCGGGATTATTCGGGTCCTGCAGAGCGACATACATTTTGGCCATCAGGCTCATGCCCGCCATTAATGGCGTCACCAGCGCCACGCGTGAGGCACGATAGATCCCGGCCTGTTCCTCGCGGCTGTAAGCCTGCGTCAGATAGTTCACCGGATACCAGTTCATGGCGCCATGTACCCCGTTAAACTCTCCGCAGCGCGCCTCCAGTGCCTGGCCCACTGCGGAGGAATCATGTTCGTGTCCGGCTGCCGGTGAGGCCAGCTGCAGCAGAGTAATGTTTTTCTGATAACAGTCATGTCTGCGCAGCAACACTTCAAGAGTGCTGATTCGGTAAGGCAGGCCTGAACTCTCATCAAGATGGCCGCCGCTGAGCACCCTGTTTTCCGGCAGGCTGTCGCGGCACTGCATCTCCATAAAGGCACAACTGTTGCTCTCGCGCAGAGCCTGGACATCATCCAGGTCGATCCCCACCGGAAATACGCCCACCCTGATAATCCGGCCGTGAATACGAAAACAGTGCGACTCCAGGCGTTCAGTCCGGAATTCCCCCTCCAGCCAGACGATAAAGTTATTCATATCCTGCACGGTCTGAAAGCCAATCAGATCGCAACACAACAGCGACTCCATCAGCCAGCGCCATTCAGGAATGGTTTCAAATATTCTGCCCGCAGGGAAAGGCTGATGCAGGAAAAAACCCACGGGCTGGGTCAGTCCCTCTTCACGGAGAAAAGCGGCACAGCCAAGCAGGTGATAATCCTGAATCCAGATAACATCATCGGGCGTGATGTTTTCACAAATCGCGCGCGCAAAGGCTTTATTAAGGCTTTTATACGCCTGGAAGCCGCTGGCGGAAAACCGGGCCATGTCGGGGCGCTGATGAAAAACGGGCCAGAGCCCTTTGTGAATATAATGGCGATACCCTTCATTCAGCTCGCCCGGCGTCATCGGGAAGGTAACGGTTTCATACTGGCCTGTCTGCTGCACGGCGCAGGGTCTTGGTGCATCGTCAGGGATGACGCTGCTTTTGCCATCCCAGCTAATCCAGAGTCCTCCCTGTCGGGAAAGAATGCCGTCATAGATAGCTGTAAGCGTCGAACGTTGACACTGATTATGAGAAACAAGGATCAGGCCTGACATGATGTATTCCTTAAGGGCCGGCTGCAGGCAGGCAAAAGCGCCGTGCAGCCTGTCGCTGTTAATCGGAGGTCGGAGAATAAACTGAAGAAAACCGCTCATGCGTGTGCGCCCCGACGGCTTAATGCCTGCTGGCGCTGTTTGTGCAAACCGGGGTGTGATTCCCGTCATGCAGCGTCGTCACGTAGACGCCGGGTAATGAGGGAAAAGCCATAAATCCGTTGCGTTCGAAAAAGTCCGGAACGGGCTCGCCCATGGCGATGATATTACGGCAGCCTCTGGCGCCGGGATGTGACAGGCAACAGTGCAGCAGCCATGAGCCGAGCCCGACGAAACGATACTCGGGCGAAATGAACAGATTCCTGATCACCCAGGTTTCCGCCATGTCGGTCACGACCCGGGCAAAACCGATTTGCCGGCCATTGCGGTAAAGACCAAAACAGAGGCTGCTGTTCAGCGCCAGCGTCAATGAGCGGGCATCCGGGAGGGTTGCGCCCAGCCACTGCGCAATCAGGCGCGTGTTCAGCAGCGCCGGATCCGTATTGACCTCAATGGCATCTCTGAACCATTTGCGGGGTGAGATAAGACGCAGGCGCTGTTGTTCAGCAAGCTCAGCCACGGCAGCATCGCTGCCTCCCGCTATGGAATAGGGCTTAGTAAAACATTTCATCCACGACTTCCCTGAACATGGGCGCAGAGGCGCCCGGAGTCGCTAATTAAAACGTTCAGCCCGTAAAAAAGGCGTAAAAAGAAACGGATGAAGTGTAAAAACGCTGCAAATCAGTTACCAGACTTAAGGAATCGAAAATCGGGCGTGCAGCAGCGACCTCTGATCCTGGCCTTATCACCTCATGCGCCTGGCGATGAAGGCCGCGTGACCTTGCCCTGGAAAATGACCGGTCCGGACGGTCCGCTTAACGTTGATCCTCCAACCGGTTCCAGGCTTATCGCCAGGACCGTCTGATGATCTAACGTACCAGGAGGAAGCGGGAAAACGTTATGGTCAGGGTGCGTAATGAGGCCCAGCGATCGCGGCGGGGCACTGCCTCTGATCAGCCACAGCTGCAGGTTCTTGTTTTGCGGCAGCGTAATGTTAAGCGCAGAAAGCTGAAGGTGCGAAGCGGCCCTGTCCAGCGTCACCACAAATTGTGCATCGGGCTGCGTGCCACTGAGAACCGCAATCGGCTGCTGCGCCTCGGGGATCTCCGGCTTGTCCAGGTAAGTAAAAAGGAGCAGACCCGAGAGTGCCGCGGCAAGGCCCCAGCCCAGCCAGAAGCCGGGATGGCGGAGCGGCAGTTTTGTGGTGGCAGCGTTCCGGTTTATATCCCGCTCAATCTGCCGCCAGACAGCCGCGCGAGGCGTGGCCTCCGGGGTGATCAGATCGATACCGCTGAACGCTTTCTGCCAGTGCAGCACCTCCGCGGCAAAGGCGTCATCTTCAGTCAGGCGTTTATCCAGCCTGAGACGGGTTTCCGGGTCGCTGAGTCCCAGGACATATTCTGCCGCCATCAGATCGTCGTGTTCGGGACCATTCATAGGCCTATGCACTCCCGAAGGTGAGTTAATGCGCGCCGGATCCAGCTTTTTACCGTTCCTTCAGGCTGCCTCATGGAGAGGGCTATCTCACTCTGGGACAGGCCACGGTAGTAGGCGAGCGAGAGGCTTTGTCGCTCTTCAGCAGGTAAGTGTGCCATACAGTGCTGAAGCCGCCGCGCCTCTGCATGACTCTCATCGGCGGGAAGAGATGTCTGAAAACCCGCTTCCGCTTCGCCGATCTCTTCCATAGAGCAGCACCGGTTCTCATGTTTACGCAGGAAATCGATCGCCCGATTACGGGCAATGTGACTCAGCCAGATGTGCGGTTCACTGCGCCGCTCATCGTAATAGGTTGCTGACTGCCAGATTTGAATAAAGGTATCGTGCAGGATCTCTTCTGCCCAGTCCCGCCGTCTGACCATCCGCAGAATAATGCCGTAAAGTCGGGGCGAGAGGACGCGGTAAAGCTGCGCGAGTGCCGCTTTGTCGCCGCAGGCTATCCGGTTCATTAAGTCGCCCTGAATCGGGGGCACATTTTTTGTCATCGGCTTCCCTGTGAAAGGTGTGGCCACCGTGCTGGTGGCCACACACAGTATAGGTAATGCGTTATGGCATCAGCACGGTGTCGATCACATCGATAACGCCGTTACTCTGGTTAACATCATACGTTGTAATGCTGGCAATATTGCCCTGCGCATCTTTGAGCTGGATGTTATGCGGGCCATTTGCCATCACCCACAGCGACGCACCATTTACCGTTTTCAGCTCGGCCTTGCCGCCACCCGCTTTGATCTTCTTCTCCAGTGCTTGCATATCCAGTTTTCCTGAGACCACATGGTAGGTCAGGATGCTGGTGAGTTTCTGTTTGTTCTCAGGTTTCAGCAGAGAGTCGACCGTGCCCTGCGGCAGTTTTTCAAACGCCTCATTGGTGGGTGCAAAAACAGTGAATGGGCCTTTGCCTTCGAGCGTCGGGACCAGCCCGGCGGCTTTAACGGCAGCCACCAGCGTGGTGTGGTCCTTTGAGTTAATGGCATTCTGTACGATATTTTTCGACGGGTACATGGCGGCACCGCCGACCATCACCGTGTCGCTGCTCATGCTCGCCGCGTAAGTGGCACTGCTGAAAACTAAAGCTGAAAAAATCAGAGTTGGCAGGAATGCTTTCATTTTCACTTCCCTCATTGAGTTTGCAGACAGGGCCAGAGTGCCCCTGTCTGTTAATACGAATGAGCAGGGAAAACGGATGAAAGAAATTTAAAATATTTTTCTGTCATCCCATCTGCCTGAACCCAAAGCCAGCCCCACACAGGCAGATTGTCCAGGTGGGGTGCAACGTCGCTTTGCAGCCTGCCACTACACCTGAAAATCGCCGCGGGATAGTTGTTACCGGAAAATCTTAGCGAAAAAGTCACACAGGCCGCCGTTAGGGTTGTATTCAAAAGACGTCCTGATAAAAACCTATAAATCAATTATTTATAGGATTTTAAGCCACGCGGCTATGCCCGTTTCTCTCGCTCAGCGCTTCGGATAACGCTGACTTTCCCCAATCCTTACGCCAGATTGCGAAAAAGCTGCTAAACCTTAAGTCAGAGATACGCGCGTAAAGATTAGGGTTATCACGCTATTCCCCGATTCAGATCCCGTCAGCAGTAAGCCAATAAAAACTATATCTTTCAGCCCGCCAACAATGGGAAGCAGACAATGTCGGAAAAAATATCGCTAACAATGCAGGTCAATGGCCAGCCGCAACAGATGCAGGTTGACCCGCGGGTCACGCTACTCGACGCACTGCGCGAGCATCTTAATCTGACCGGCACGAAAAAAGGGTGCGACCAGGGACAGTGCGGAGCCTGCACGGTGCTGATAAATGGTGAAAGAGTGCTGAGTTGTCTGACCCTGGCGGTTCAGGCGAACAACGCGCAGGTGACCAGCATCGAAGGGCTGGCCTCCGCCGAAGGTGAACTGCACCCGGTGCAGCGCTGCTTTATGGAAAATGATGCCTTTCAGTGTGGCTACTGCACGCCGGGCCAGATTATGTCTGCCGTCGCCTGTATTAAAGAGGGCCATTCCGGGTCAGAGGATGAGATCCGTGAATATATGAGCGGCAACCTCTGCCGCTGCGGCGCCTATCCCCACATCGTGGATGCGATTAAACAGGCCGCCGCCGAAATGGCGAAGGAGTCGGCATGAATGAATTCAGCTGGAAAGTAGCGCAGTCGCCTGAAGACGCCGCTGCACTGAAACAGCAGGCTGGCAGCCAGTTGCTGGCGGGGGCACTACGCAGCTCGATCTGATGAAATGTGGGGTTTTCACGCCACCGCAGCTAATTGGCATCACCGGACTGACCACGCTTAAAACCCTGCAGTTTGATGAAAACCGCATCACGGCGGGTGCGATGGTCACCATGAGCCAGTTTGCCGATCATCCTGAGTGTCAGCAGAGGGCACCAGCCATCTACGGCAGCCTCTGGCAGGCCGCATCGCCGCAGATCCGCAACATGGCGACGCTGGGAGGCAATCTGCGTCAGCGCACCCGCTGCGCCTACTACCGCGACCCGGCGACCTTCTCTGCCTGTAATAAGCGCAACCCCGGCTCCGGCTGTGCCGCACGGGATGGCGTTAATAGCAACCACGCTATTCTGGGTGCCAGTGACAGCTGTATTGCCGTCTATCCGGGCGATCTGGCGGTCGCGCTGGTGGCGTTTGACGCCATTGTGGTGGTGCAGAATCAGCAGGGTGAGACCCGCCGCATCGCGATTGATGACTTCTTCCTGCTGCCCGGCGATTCGCCCGATCGTGAGCACGACCTGCGCGAGGATGAGATCATTGTGGCGATCGAAGTGCCGCAGACCACGTCCCTTCGTCACTCACACTACCTGAAAGTCCGGGATCGCAGCTCCTACGAATTTGCCGCCGCCAGTGCCGCCGCGGGCTTTACGCTGGAGAATGGGGTCATGCGCCAGGTGCATATTGCGCTGGGTGGCGTGGCGACCAAACCCTGGCGGGTCAGGTCGGTTGAGCAGGCGCTGGAGGGACAGCCGTTCAATGAAGAGACGGTGTTCCAGGCCGCAGAGCTGATCACGCAGGAGACGCAGGCGCTGGCTCACAACGCCTATAAAGTAAAACTGGCGCCGCGGGTCATTGCCCGCGCGCTGATGGCAGCAGGAGAAACCGCATGAGTGACGTGAATGACAAGGTGCGTCGGGATTTATTAAAGGCCACGGCGGCGATCTCAGCGGCGGGCAGCCTGGGGCTGCACATGCAGAGTGTCAGCGCCAGCGACAGCGCCACGGCTATGCCAGAAACGGCCAATCCGGTTCAGGGATTAGGCGCAGCACGCTCCCGGGGTGACGGCAAAGTGAAAGTCACCGGTGAAGCGCGCTACGCGGTCGAGCATCAGCCGGAAAATCCGCTGTATGGTGTGGTCATCCAGTCCACCGTCGCCAGCGGTCGTATCAGCCGGATGTCCGTTGAAAAAGCGCAGCAGGCCACAGGCGTGCTGGCGGTCTACACCCACCTGCACCCCCTGAAGATTAACAAGCCCACCGCCATCGCAGACGGTGGCGCGGCGCAGTCAACCTACACCCCGATTCAGGACGATAAGATCATCCACAATGGTCAGAACATCGGGCTGGTGGTGGCAGAAACCTTTGAACAGGCTACTTGGGCCGCCTCGCTGGTTGAGATTGAGTATGAAACCTCCAGAGGCCTGATTTTCGCCACCGATGAGGGTGTGGAGCCGAAACCGGTGTCGAAGCAGGATATCGATATGGGTGACGCAGAGCAGGCGATGCAGCAGGCCGACGTGCGTCTGAGCGAGCGTTACACCACCCCGCGCGAATACAACATGCCGATGGAGCCGCACGCCTGCGTGGCACACTGGCAGGAGGGCAGGATCACCGTCTGGGAGCCCAGTCAGTGGGTGGCGGGTGCGCAGGTGGAGATCGGCGAGTGGATGGGCATTGACACCGAAGCCGTGCGGATTATCTCGCCTTACGTCGGCGGCGGCTTTGGTTCAAAACCGGTGCCTTACACCCACGTTGCACTGGCGTGCGTGGCGTCACGCGCGCTGAAGCGCCCGATCAAAGTGTCGCTGACCCGCCCGCAGACCTTTACCGGCCTGGGCGGTCGTCCGGCTACCTCGCAGCAGCTGGAGCTGGGCGCCTCGCGTGACGGTAAAATTCAGGCGATTATCCAGCGCAGCTTCAGTGAAACGTCACTGATTGACGTCTTCGCCGAGAACTGCAGCAAGGTGACCGCCCGCATGTATGCGGTGGAGAACGTCTCCGCTCAGCATCAGGTGCGCCCGATCAACACCGTCACGCCTGGCTGGATGCGCGCGCCGGGTGAAAATCCCAGCGCCTTTGGCCTTGAAGTGGCCATGGATGAGATGGCCTATGCCCTGAACATCGACCCGCTGGAACTGCGGCTGCGCAACTGGGCCGATAAAGATTACCAGCTGGATCTCCCCTGGAGTTCGCGCCGTCTGAAAGAGGCGTATCAGAAAGGAGCAGAGGCGTTTGGCTGGGACAGGCGGATTATGACGCCGCGCTCAATGCGGGAAGGACGCGAACTGATTGGCTGGGGCATGGCCTCCGGCACCTATCCGGTCAACAAACTGCCGGCGGAGGCGAAAATCATCCTGACGCCGCACGGCCGGTTTGTGGTGCAGTGTGCAGGCGCAGATATCGGTACCGGCACCTACACGATTCTGGCTCAGACCGCCGCCGACATTCTGGGCGTCGACTCCACCACCATTGAGGTTGAGCTGGGTGACACCCGCTTACCGCGCGCCGGTGTCGCGGGCGGTTCGCAGCTGGCAGGTAACGTCACCGCCGCCGTGAACGACACCGCTAAAAGAATGCGCGCGCAGCTGCTGAAGCTGGCCAGCGAGCTGCCACAGTCGCCGCTCAATGGCACCCCCGCCTCTCAGCTCACGCTGAAAGGCGACGGCGTGCAGCACACTCTGCGCAGCGGGCTGGCGGTTTCACTGGCACAGCTGGCGACGCTGGCACCGGCAGAGAGTCTCACGGTCACTGGCGGCACCTTCCCGGATGATATGTCGCAAAGCGAGCGCGATAAAATGGTGCGCAACCTGAACGACATGAGCCGTCCGGAAGCGTTTTCGGCGCACAGCTGGAGCGCGCAGTTTGTGGAAGTGCGGGTTGATGAGGATTTCGGCACCATCCGGGTAAAACGCATGGTGGCCGCGCTCGACAGTGGCCGTCTCTACAATCCGAAACTGGCACGCAGCCAGTGGATTGGCGGGATGATCATGGGGGTCGGTCAGGCGCTGATGGAAGAGGGCATTATCGATCCGCGCAATGGCCGGGTGATCAATAACAACCTGGCGGACTACCTGGTGCCGGTCAACGGCGACATTCCGAGCATTACCACGATCAACGTCGGGGAGCCCGATTTTGAGGCGACCACGATGGGCGGGAAAGCTGTCGGTGAGCTGGGGATTGTCGGCGTGGCGGCGGCAATCAGTAATGCCGTGTTCCACGCGACCGGCAAGCGCGTGCGCGATCTGCCGATTACGCTCGACAAGATCATCTGAGACGGTTCCTGACCTGCTCCGGCAGGCCGGACAGAGGTCAGGCGGGCGCAGGCTGAGGGCTGCGCCCGTTTTTACGCTGCAGGGAGAGAGTGTGAAGATAGCGTTAATTGTGCTGGCTGCCGGACTGAGCCGCCGTTTTCGTCAGCAGGCGGGCGAGCATAAGTTACTGGCCCGCCTTGATGGCAAACCGCTGCTGCAACATACGCTGGAGCAGGCCGCGTCCAGTGGACTTGACCTGTTCGTGGTGACGCGTCCCGACGCCGCTGCGCTTCAGGCGCTCTGCACCTCCGCCACGCTGGTATTATGTGACAGCGGCGGACTGGGGGAGTCGATTGCGGCAGGCGTTAACGCCACGCGCGACTATGACGGCTGGCTGATTGCGCTGGGGGATATGCCGTTTGTGTCAGCCGCGAGTTACCGCGCCGTCAGCACGGCGCTGGCAGACGCGCCTGTCGTCCGACCCTGGGTGGCGGGCAGGCCGGGGCATCCGGTGGGCTTTCAGCGTCACTGTTATCCGGTCCTGAGCAGCCTGCAGGGCGACAGCGGGCCGCAGGCGCTGGTGAACGCGTCCGCCGTCCGCCTGCCGCTGCACGATCGCGGCTGTCTGTGTGACATCGATTTTCCTGCCGATCTGCAGTTAATAAAGGAATTCTCATGATAACGCTGGATCAACGCGTCATTAATGCCGCCCTCAGCCATTCTCAGGCGGGGCGGGCGGTGTGGCTCTGCACGGTGCTGCGAACCTACGGCTCCTCCCCGCGCGCACCGGGGACACTCATGACGGTCAGTGAGACCGGAGAAAGTTGCGGCTCGCTGTCAGGCGGCTGTATCGAAGAGGATTTTCTGGCGCAGCTGGCTACCGGGGCTTACCGCGACAGCAGTCAGCGGGTGCGTTACGGCGAAGGCGGGATGCGGCCTGATGTCAGCCTGCCCTGTGGCGGCAGTCTGGAGATCGTTATTGAGTTTCTGCCGCCCGATGAGGCCACGCTGGCCCTGCTGACGGCGATGCAGCGGGCGCTGAGCGGTCAGCAGCCGCTGGTAAAAATGATACGCCCCGGTGAACGGGCGCAGTGGGAGGCGATCGCCGCCAGTCGGGTGTTGCCCGCACTGGATGCCAGCGAGCAGCAGATCGTGCTGCCGGTGGGGGCGATCCCGGAACTGCTGGTCGCGGGCTATTCCAGCGTGGCCTATGAGTGCATCCGGCTTGGCCAGATTCTGGGTTTTCATGTGCGGGTCTGTGAGCACCGTCCGGAGATGCTGACGGAGCTGGAGAGTCATTTCGGCGGCGCGGACAACGTGACGCTGGTGTCACAGCATCCGGCGCGCTGGCTGGAACTGAACGGGGCGCATGCGGCGGTGGCGATTGTGGCGCTGACCCACGATCCGCGCATCGACGATTTGACCATGATGGAGGCGATTGCCACCCCTGCCTTCTACATCGGCATCATGGGCTCAGCAAAAAACAGTGAGAAGCGGCGCGCGCGTCTGCAACAGATCGGCGGTATGGATCGTGCCGAACTGGATCGCATCCATGCGCCCATCGGTCTGCCTATCGGCAGCAAAACCCCGGCAGAGATTGCGCTGTCGGTAATGGCCGATATTGTCCGCATCAAAAACGGCGGCCAGTCAGCCGCCTGATCGCTGCGCCGTGTCCGGTGCCAGCCGGTAGAGGTAAGTGCCGGAGAAGGGGATCGGCAGAAATCGCTGGAACAGTTCACGCAACGTCTGCTCCGGGTCAACATCGCTGAACAGCTGCGGATAGAGCGTGGTGGCAAAGAACTCGGTTGCCACCACGTGCCACGGACTGAGGTAAAAGTTGTGCCAGATCGCCCCGGTGTGGCCGTCCCGCAGTGCGGTCAGCTGCTTCAGGGCGTGCTGCTGACCGGTCAGTGCCAGCAGGCTCTGCCGGGTCTGCGCGGCGGAGACGTCGGGTCCGATTTGAAGTGCCCCAGCCTCATCCACGCTGCCGCTGCCGGTGGCAAAGTAGAAGTCGGGCCGGGCGGCGATGACGCTCTCCTCGCTCAGTCGCCCGAACACCCCGTTGACCTGCTGGCTGGCGATGTTATCCCCGCCGGCAAAGCGCAGCAGGTCGCCCAGATTACCCTTTACCGAAGTCACGCAGCATTCATTTCGTCGGCCAAGATGCAGCTGCAACAGCACGCGGGGCCGGGGGCCATGATAATCAGCCAGCCGCGTTTCAATGCGCTGCATATGGGTGCGGTAAAAATGATTAAACTCAGCAGCCCGCTGCGGCTGATTCAGCACGTCCCCCAGCAGCGTCATGCTGCGTTCCGTATTGTTCAGCAGGTCAACCCGCAGGTCGATCTTCACCACCGGGATATGCGCCGCGCTGAGCATCTTCTCCAGCAGGGCGCCGTTTTCACCGTCACGCGCCAGCTGCGGCAGGACAACCACGTCGGGTCTGAGTGCAATTACCTGTTCAGGGTTCATGTCATTGACCCCATCCAGCCCCAGTGGCGTAATCTCGCGCATCTGCGGAAACTGGCGGGCAAAAGCCTGCCAGGTCTGAGGATCATACTTTTTCAGGTCGAGCGGCCACCCCACGATATGCTGCAGCGGATTGCCTGGGGTCAGCAGCGCGACGCTGTAGAGCATCCGGCTTTCACCCAGCACGATGCGTTGCGGATGATCGGGAATTGTCACCTGGCGACCGGTGATGTCGGTCAGCGTCCGCGCGCCTGCGCCGGCGCTGATGCAGAGCAGGCCGAGCAACAGCCCGGCACGCAGCGATTTAAAATTCCACACGGGCCTGTACCATCAGGTTACGGGTTTCACCTTCACGGACGCGCAGATTGCCGCCGCTTGAACTGTAGTAGTGCTGGTTGAACAGGTTATTCAGATTCAGACGCAGCTGGGTTTTTTCACCAAACAGGCGATTGTTCCACGCCACAAAGGTGTCTGCCACCACATAGTCGGGCAGGGTAAAGCTGTTATCAGGATCGCCTGCACGGGTGCCGACATAGCGGGCACCGCCGCCGAGTCGCAGTGAGCCTGGCAACCCGCTGACCTGCATCTCATGGCTCAGATAGAGCGCACCGGACTGGCGCGGCGCATTCTGCAGCCGGTTGCCGTTGTTATCCGGATTAACCCGGTCGCTGACTATCTCCGCCTGGTCATAGCTGTAGCTGGCGCTGAGATCCCAGCCGGGAGAAATCTCGCCGTTCAGCTCAAACTCCGCGCCGGTGGATCGCGCCTTATCAATCGCCCGCGTGCTGCCATTGATATTCAGCGACATCGCCTTTTCATCAATGCGATAGAGAGCCACGGTCGCCAGGAGTGTCGGTGACAGCTGCCATTTACTGCCGACCTCCCAGCTGGTGCCCTGTTCCGGCTTGCCGACGTTGCCATTGTCATCCACGTCGGTGGAAGGGGTAAACGACTTGCTCACGCTGGTGTAGAACGAGAGATCGGGCGTCAGTTTATAGATCACCCCTGCCTGCGGCAGAAATTTATTTCCCTCATCGTTCAGGGTTTCCACCTGCGGATTCACACCGCGTGAGGCCCACTGTTCGTAGTGCTGATAGCGGCCGCCCAGCACCACAATCCAGTCGGATGAGAGCGAAATGCTGTCCTTGAGATAGAGTGAACGGCTGTGAATGCGGTTCAGGTTATTGGCCGCGGTTCTGTTTTCCGTGCTGGCATCGGTCACCGGAGAGAGCATGTCATAGTCGGGACTGAAGTAGCTGAACTGACGGTTGACCCTGCCCTGATACTGATGCGCGCGGTAGGTCTGGTTCATCTCATAATCTGTCCCTGCCACCAGCGCGTGCGACATACCGAGGATTTCTGTATTCCCCAGCAGATCCCAGCTGACATATTTGGTTTTATGGTTAAAACCACGATTGGCATCGGCACGGCGCGTGACCACGCCGCTGCTGGCATTCACCGCCGTCACCCGCACTTCATTGTTGTCATAGCGCCGCTGGTTCCAGCCCAGGGTCAGACGGGTGGTCCACTCGTCGTTAAACTGCCAGTCGTAGTGCGCGTTCAGGGTTTTGTTATGTCCCCAGGCGTGATTGGCTTTGTCATCCAGACGATCTTTATAGCCGATATCAATCGGCCGGCCATTGATAAAGGCGGTGCCGCGATCGTAGGGGATATCATAACGGTAGTCGGCATAGCTGATCAGAAAGCTGGCCTGCTCACCGAACCATTGCAGTGAGGGGGCCACCAGCGTGTGCTCCTCACGGCCGAAGTTGCGCCAGTAATCCTGATTCTGTTTCTCGGCAATCAGCCGGAAGGCGAAACCCTTGCCCAGCGGCCCGGTGACGTCCAGCGTACCTGCTCCGCCGCCTTCGCTGGCGTAGCGTCCGCTGACGCTGGAGTGCCAGTTGTACTGCGGCTTTTTGCTGACCACATTGATGATGCCGCCCGGATTCTGAATGCCATAGAGCAGGGAGGAGGAGCCTTTCAGCACCTCCACCCGCTCCGTGGTGGCATCGACGTTAAGGCCCTGACTGCTGCGGATCCCATCACGGTAGATCGACCCGTCGGCATTGCTGCCGAAGCCGCGTCGCACAAAGCCATCCTCGGTTCCGGCCAGGGTGTTCGCTTCGCTCACCCCGCTGACAAAACGCATCGCTTCTGCCAGCGAGCTGACCTGATAATCCTCCAGCTGCTGCTGTGTCACCACGCTGACCGACTGCGCTTCATCAAGCCGGGCAGTGGGCATTTTGCTGGCAACGCTGCTCTGGCTGGCGCTGTAATTTCCCTCCGGATTCGCCTCTGCGGTGACGGTGATATCCGGTGCGCTGTCGGTTGCTGCTTCAGCCTGCGGCAGCAGGATGCTGCCGCAGATCGCCACGACCAGAGCAGAGTGCCGGGCCGGATAACGGGAGTCTGAACTGTTTTTCATTTTTCTTTTCGTTTCTGAAGCTGAGGTCAATATCGCCCGGCATGACCTTCTGTCGGTCACACAGGGCTTCCCTGGAGGTCTTTTGCAACATGCAGTGTGTTAAACAGCGAAGCGTTAAGCCGGAAGGGGGAAAGAACCTCTCACCGCCCCGACGACAATGCTTCTCATCTGTAATTGAGAATCATTCAATCATCAGCCGGTGTAGTAGTAAATATAATTTAATCGTAAAATACTACATTTCGCCTGAGGCAAATTTTCAGCGGAAGGCTAAGCGAAGCTGTGTTTATCTATCTGTAATATAATTAAATTATTTATTTTTAGCCTGAATGGTGACGCTTAACCCACAGCGTTAACAGGTGAATAATCAGACGCTCCGACTCTTTCACTACATCTTTTTCGCCGATCGGGCCGTGAAAATGAGAGCGTAATTGAGAGACGAAAAATTTTACCCCCCTCAATCAGGTGAAGCATGAAATCGATCCGGACAGTAAAGAACAGAACCGATGTGCTGGCAGAGCGCCTGCGCGCCAGGGAAAAGCAGCTCTCGCCGCGTCTGCTTGCCGTAGCCCGTTACCTCGATCAACAGCGCGAAACGGTGCTGGAGAGCACGGCGATGGAGATCGCCCTGGCAAATCAGACCTCAGATGCCACCGTAATCCGCGCGATTCAGGCCCTGGGTTTTAGCGGCCTGCGCGACCTGAAAGAGACGCTGAAAGTCTGGTTCGGCCCGGCGCTGACCTCCGAAGATAAGATGGTGACGACCGTCAGTGAGGTGACCAGCGACGTGAGCAGCGCCATCGACTTTGTGCTGTCGGGCCACCGCCACGCCTGTGAGGTGCTCTCTCAGCCGCAGAACCGCGTGGCGGTCGCGGATGCGGTCACATTGCTGAGCGAAGCGCGCGCCGTCGCGATTTTTGGCATCAACGCATCGGGCATTCTGGCGGACTATAGCGTGCGGCTGCTTAACCGCATCGGCCTGCCAGCCTTTTCACTGAACCGTTCTGGTGTGGCGCTGGCTGAACAGATGCTGGCGATGCAGCGGGGCGATGTGCTGGTGATGATGGCGCAGCAGTCGGCGCACCGGGAGGGGACAACGGTCGTGCGTGAGGCGAAACGGCTCGGCATTCCGCTTGTGCTGCTGACCAACGCCACCGACTCCTTTTTTGCCCGCGAAGCCGATGTGGTGATCAACGTGCCTCGCGGCGGTGAAAAAGGGCGCATTCCGCTGCATGGCACCATCATGGTCTGTCTGGAGATGCTGATCCTGTCGGTGGCTTCTGCGATGCCGCAGCGCACGGTCAAAACCATGAAACGTCTGCAGGATTTCTATCGTGGCCTGAAGCCCGCCACTAAAAAGTAGCCGTGCTGACTCCGCTGTGGCTGGTGCGGCCGCAGACCGCTTTCACGCCAGATTTTTCCCGCTTTGCGAGCCAGATCTCGCCTTTTTCTCAGCCTCTTTCGCCGGACGACTACGCTTACTGCTAACCGTGCCATCGGGTGCGGTTCATCCTCTTTACCCCTGTGCGGAGCTGCTGATGAAACCCCTTCACGCGCAAACCCTTTTCTGCTGTGCGATCCTGAGTCTGCTGTCACCGTTGCCCGCCGCGGCATGGAGCCACCTCACCGTCTTTGGCGACAGCCTGAGCGATGGGGGGAACGTAGGGCGCTTTACCTATGATGGCGCAACCCACCCGCTCTATGACGAGATCGTCGCGCAGTCGCTGGGCGATACCTTACGTCCTTCATCGCAGGGCGGAAACAACTATGCCGAGGGCGGCGCCGTCGCGGTACCGGCGATCAATCCCCTGTTTAATACCCAGAATCAGCTGCAAAGTTATCTGGCATCCCGCGGCGGGCGGGCCGATCCCGATGGCCTCTATATCCACTGGATCGGCGGCAATGACTTAGCGGCGGCGGCGCTCTCCCCCCTGATTGCCCGGCAGCTGGTCGATAACAGCGCCGGTGCGGCGGCCTTACAGGTTGGCCGGTTGCTGGATGCCGGCGCCGGAACGGTGATTGTGCCGACGGTGCCCAACGTGGGGGCCACCCCCGCGCTGTTGCAGGCGATTCTGCAGACGCTCGGACCCGCCGCACAACCGGCCACGGCGGCGCTGTTTCAGTCGCTGAGCACCCGCACCACGCCAGACCGGGCCGCGCGCGAGCAGGCGATTGAAACGGCCCTGGGTGAGGCGGCGGGGCAGCTTTCTGCGATTCCGCCGATCCGTGAGGCGCTCGCGCAGCAGCTGATCGCTGCCTGGCGGTTGCTGAGTGAGGCCGCCTCAGCGCTGACCGACCGTTACAATCAGGCCGAAGAGGAGGGGCTGCTGGCGGCCCGCGGCAACATCGCCCGGGTAGATATCAATGGCCTGTTTAATGAGGTGATCGATAATCCGTTCCGCTATGGACTCACCAACACCGCCGGCATGGCCTGCCCGCCCGGCGTGTCGTCAATGGACTGCACCACTTCCACGCCGGGATTTTCATCCTCGCAGCAGTATCTGTTTGCCGACCGGCTGCATCCCAGCCCGGCAGTCCATGCGCTGATCGCCGATTACATTCAGTCAGTGCTGAACGCACCGCTGCAGGTGGCGGCGCTGAGCCGTGCCCCCTCAATGCTGGTGGGCGATGCGCAGAATACGCTGGATGGGCATCTGCAGCAGCAGCGTCAGCAGCCCGCAGAGGCGGGCACGTTAACCGTTTTTGGCGGTTACGCCGGGCAGCAGCGGGATTTTCGTGGCGACAGTCTGCTGGATGGGGATGCCACCAGCGCCACCGGCACCGTGGGGGTGGGCTATCAGCTGACCGATGCGTGGCAGGCCGGGGCGATGCTCTCCACCACCTCGCAGCGCCAGCAGCCCTCGTCGCGCTTCGATTACCGCCTGCGCGGTAATCTGGTGGCGATCTGGAGCCAGCTGAACTACCTCGACCACGGCTGGATAAACGCGGACGCCCACTATGCCGACCTGGATTTCGACGATATTAAACGCCAGGTGAAGCTGGGGCCTGCGACCCGTACCGAACAGGGTAACAGTGGCGGGAAAGTGCTCGGGATGCGGGTGCAGACCGGCTGGGATCTTCCCGTTGGCCGTTACGTCACGACCGGGCCGGTGGCGAGCTATGCGCTCGACTACACGCGGGTCGGCGGCTATCAGGAGGAGGGCAACAGCAGCACCTCTATGCGCTTTGGCGACCAGACGCTGCACGCCCAGGTCGGCTCCCTGGGCTGGCGTATCGACAGCAAAGATTTGCCGGTCAATCCCTGGGCGCAGATCAGTTACAACCATCAGTTTGGTGACAGTGATTCTGCGGTAACGGCCGGACTGAAATCGACCCGCACCGCCTTTACCCGCAGCAGTGATGGCAGGGATAACAACTGGATCAACATGGCCGTGGGAGCCAGCGTGCCGCTGGGTGCCGCAGTGAATGCTTTTGCGGGCGTTTCGGCCGTGGCGGGTAACAGTGAGACGCATCAGGTGACGTGGAACGTGGGAGTGAATGCCCGTTTTTAACCGGGCAGATCAACGGCGCTGACGTCCTGAACCTGCCGCCCCGCCAGTGCGGAGCGGCAGGTAACCTGCAGCAGAGCCAGCAAAAAAAGGCGGCAGCTATGCGCGGACCAGCGCTTCCTGCGCCTCCAGCTCACGCACGCGGGGTATGACCTCACGTCCGAAGAATTCGACTTCTTCATGAAAGTGCAGAAACGCCAGCAGCAGCAGATCCACACCGGCCCGCTTCAGCGCGATAATCCGTTCGGCAATCTGCTGCGGTGTTCCGATCAGGTTGGTTTTAAAGCCATCGTTATACTGCACCAGATCCTCAAACGACGATTTCGCCCAGTTTCCCTCGCCCTCCGGTGATGCGCTGCCCGCATTTCTGACCTCATGCTGAAAGCCTTTGACCGCATCCGGGTTAGCTTTGCGGATGATCTCCTGCAGCACCGCCTGCGCCTCCTGCTCACTGTCACGGGCAATCACAAAACCGTTCAGGCCGATCCGCACCTTGTGCTGGTTGACGCTGGCTTTCGCCCTGATGTCGGCCACCTGCTGACGCACCCCTTCCGGGGTATTGCCGTTGGTGAAGTACCAGTCTGACACCCGGGCGGCCATATCCCGCGCCGCCCGTGAACTGCCGCCCTGAAAAATTTCCGGCAGCGGTGACAGCGGTTTCGGTTTCATGGCGTAGTCGCGAAAGCGATAAAAATCCCCGGCAAAGGTAAAGCTCTCTTCGCGCCAGATGCCGCGCAGGCAGCGGATAAACTCTTCCGAGCGCAGGTAGCGCTCTTCATGATCGAGCCAGGGCTCGCCGATCGCCTTAAATTCGCCCCGGAACCAGCCGCTGACAATGTTCACGGCGATGCGCGGCCCATAGAGATGACTGATGGTGGCGATCTGCTTCGCCGCGAGCACCGGATTCCACGGGCCGGGCAGCAGAGCCGCAATCACTTTCAATCGCGACGTCTGGCTGAGCAGATCCTGAGAAAAGGTGACCGACTCATGCTGATTATCCGCGCCGTAACCGGCGGTAAAACGGATCTGCGTCAGCGCGTAGTCAAAGCCCGCCTCTTCGGCGATCTGCGCCAGTTTCCGGTTGTATCCGGCATCCCAGCGGGTACGCTGCTCTATCTGACTGATCACCAGTCCGCCTGAGACATTCGGCACCCAGTAGGCGAACTGCAGGGGTTGAGTTTCTGACATCGTTGCTCTCCTGATATAGCTGAATCACTGGTAACGTAAGTTTGTCCAAACTTTCAGATATAAAAGGAAATGCTAAGCAGTAACCATGCCAGTCAGTAAACCGCTGTTTTAACAACAGTGAATCCGGATTGACGCCGCCGGTACTGTTGCAGATGCAGCAGGATGAAAACAGCCGGTTTGCCAATGCAACAGCCCTGTTCAGCTGCTAGAAGAGTGCGCCACAACGTGGTGTGATAGCGAACCGGGTATTCAGCAAAAGGAGGGCAGTATGATAGTGAGAGAAGCCTCGCCTGAAGAGGCGCATCGTTTATGGGAGATCAGAAATCGGGCAATCCGCCACGGCTGCCAGCATGTCTATCCGCCAGAGGTGCTGACCGCCTGGACGCCAGATCGGATGCCCGCCAGCTTTCCGGCGATGATCCGCGAGAACCCCTTTTTTGTGATTGATGGCCCGGACGGCGAGCCGGTTGCGACCGGATTGCTGGATCTCAGCGCGGCCAGCGTGGAGGCGATTTTTACGCTGCCTGAATTTACCGGACAGGGCCTGGCGGGCCGGATTATCGACAGAATCAAAGCGGAGGCGCTACAGCGTGGCTATCATCGTCTGACGCTGGCTTCGACGCCCAACGCCGCCAGCTTTTATCAGCAGCATGGCTTCCGGGTTCTGGGCGAAAGTCTCTATCCTTCGAAGCTGGCGGGCTGTGCGTTACGCTGTGTGGAGATGGCGATTACGCTCTGACGCTCTGCTGCGCGGGGCGTGCCACAAGTTTCCCGCGCAAAGACTTCGCAAGCTCACGCCGGTAAGGTATAGTCCGCGTTTTTTGGAGGAACCATGCTGACTGACTCATCAACTCGTCTCAATAAATACATCAGCGAGAGCGGTATCTGCTCCCGCCGCGACGCCGATCGATACATCGAGCAGGGCAACGTTTTCATTAACGGCAAACGCGCCACTGTGGGCGCGCAGGTATTTGCAGGCGATGTGGTGAAGGTGAATGGTCAGCTGATCGAGCCGCGTGATGAAGAGGATCTGGTGCTGATCGCGCTGAACAAACCGGTGGGGATTATCACCACGATGGAAGAGGGCGAGCGCGATAACATCAGCGACTTCGTTAATCATAGTAAGCGCGTCTTCCCGATTGGCCGTCTCGACAAAGATTCTCAGGGCCTGATTTTCCTGACCAACCACGGCGATCTGGTCAATAAAATCCTGCGCGCCGGTAACAACCACGAGAAAGAGTATGTGGTGACCGTCGACAAACCGATCACCGATGAGTTTATTGCCGGTATGGGCGCGGGCGTGCCCATGCTCGGCACCGTTACCAAAAAGTGCAAAGTAAAAAAGGAAGCGCCGTTTGTCTTCCGTATCACGCTGGTGCAGGGGCTGAATCGCCAGATCCGCCGTATGTGTAAGCACTTTGGCTATGAAGTGACGAAGCTTGAGCGTACCCGCATCATGAACGTCAATCTCAAAGGCATACCGCTGGGCGAGTGGCGCGATCTGACTGACGACGAACTCATTGAGCTGTTTAAACTGCTGGAAAATTCTTCGTCTGAAGAAAAACCGGCAAAGAAAGCCAAAGCGCCTGCTAAACCTGCGGCGGGAAAAAAACCGCAGAAAGGCCCGGCGAAACCGGTTGAAAAAACGGATGCCAGTGGTGCCTCACGCAAGCGCTTTACCCAGCCGGGCCGCAAGAAAAAAGGGCGCTGAGACCTTGCCGTCGCAGAGCGCCACCCCTGCGCGCTCTGCCTCACGTCTCTGATCCGGGCCTCACGGGATGAGGCGGGCCGCTCTGAAGCGACTGAACAGATCGCAAAACATCTGATCCGTGGCGCGATAGTGGTGAAACCCCGCCCGCCGCAGCTTGCTGCCATCACCAAACATGTCGTAATCCCAGCCAAAGACAAAATCCGCAAACGTTCCATCACTCAGGGCCAGAATGTCGGGCTGCACCAGGGCGTTCTCTTGCGCAATCTCCCGCCAGAGCCCACGGTAATCCTGAAAAAGCTGCCGGAAGGAGAGAGCAACTGGCGGCGCGATCGCCAGTTCAAACCAGGCGGCGATGACCGGCCACAGTTCACTCCAGCGCCAGAGATCGCCATTGTTGATATTAAAGGCCTGGTTTGCCGCCGCGGGCGCACGCGCGGCCCAGAGAGTCGCATCGGCAAGCAGTGAGGCGTCGGTAAAGTCGACCATGCTGTGCCAGGTTGCCAGCGAACCGGGAAAGCGTAACGGCAGCCGCGCCGCCCGGCAGAGTGAAGCGTACAGCGCCAGACTCAGGGCCAGATTCATGCTGTTGCCCGGCCTGTCGCTGCCCACCACGCCGGGTCGCAGGGCACTCCAGTGCCAGGCTTTACCCTGCTGCTGTGCGCTCAGCCAGGCCAGCTGTGCAGCGTTAAATTCGGCACCCGGCACACCGGGGTCGCTCTCCCGCGCCGGGGTTTTGAACCGGCCCAGATGCGCGCCGTAGACTTTGTATCCCTGCATCAGGCTGACATGCTCAAGCGGCGCGATAGCCTCAATGACCCGCACCAGATTCTGCAGCATCACCAGATTGGGCTCCACCATCGCCTGCCAGTCAGCGGCGCTGAGCCAGGCACTGTAGAAGAGATGCGTGACGTCAGTCAGCGAAGCGAGCTGCTGCGCACTCTGCTCTGGATCCCGCAAATCGACCCGGAAGGTTTCCATCCCGCTCCCGGCAGCGGCAGCGCGGTGGGTCAGCGCCCTGACCTGCCAGTGATTGTCAGCCAGCGCCTGGCAGAGTTGCTGCCCGACAATTCCGCTGGCTCCTGCCACTAATGCCACCCTGTTTTTCTGCGTCATGCTTACCTCCACTCTCTTGTTGAGTAACGGAACGCATTCTCACCTGCCAAAGATTCTGATTAAATCCCACCAACCGGATAACACTTATCAGGAAAATCATTGAATGCAGAACAAACTTAACGCCATTCAGACCTTCATCCGGGTGGCGGAAGCCGGCTCCTTCTCGGCGGCGGCACGACAGAACGGCATGAAACAGTCGGCCGTGAGTCAGCAGATTGCAGCGCTTGAGGAGGCGCTGGGCGTCGTGCTGCTGCACCGCACTACCCGCAGCATGGCGCTGACGGAGCAGGGGGAGCGCTATCTGCAGCAGGTCAGACACCTGCTCAATGCGATGGAGGAGCTGGAGCAGCAACTGCGGCCCGACTCGCAACCGCTGAGCGGGAGGGTGCACATCCAGTTACCGAGCGGCATCGGGCAGCGGTTGATGCCGTCTCTGATTGCCTTCCAGCAGGCGCATCCGGCCCTGCAGTTAACCCTTGCGCTGGAAGATCGTCTGTCAGACCTGATTGCGGAGGGCGTTGACCTGGCAATTCGCCTGAGTGAGTCGCCGCCCGCCACGCTGGCGGCCCGGGTACTGGCCACCGTTGAAACCGTGCTGGTGGCGTCCCCTGACTGGATCGCCCGTCACGGTACTCTCCAGACACCGGCTGAGCTGGCGCATCATCCCCATGTCCGTTTCAGCGGCGTTTCCCCGGACGCCCCGCTGCAGTTGCTCTCGGCGACAGAGAGGATCTCTGTTCCGGTGAAAAGCGTGTTTCGCGCCAACAACAGCGATGCCCTGCGGCAGGCTCTGGAGGGCGGGCTGGGAATAGGCGGATTGCAGACCCTGATTGGCGCGGAGGCGCTGGCATCCGGCAGGCTGGTACGGCTGTTACCGGACTGGCGGCTTCCCGACCGCTATCTCTACGCCATTTTCCCTGATGCCCGTTTTATTCCTCACCGGGTACGCGCGCTGGTGGCGCGGTTGAGTGAAGTGCTGGAGGCGGGAGACCAGACAGGAAGGACGGCATGATTGAATTTTAGCCGATGCAGGGATAAACTATCCCCTGATTGGGGATAGGGAATGACATGGACGCACTCTTCATCGAACTTTCCAGCTTTCAGAAATACCGGCCTGATTATCTGAGTGATGACCATTTACGACAAAGATCAACGCGATGACCTCACTAAGGCGCAGCGAGATGCGCTGGCGACGGCACTGCAGGTGATCAAAAAAGGGCTAAGGCATGTCTGAACGCGATATTTTCAGTGAACTCATGACGGGGATGCAGGAACTCCAGGATCACTAGGAGAGAAAGATCACGCTGAAGCATCACAAGGTGACAAAACGCGCGCCTGTTACTCTTACGCCGCAGGAGTTACGCGACGTCCGTGAAAAACTCAATCTCTCTCAGGCTGTATTTGCGCATTACCTTCACACAGGTGAAACGACTTATCAGAACTGGGAGCAGGGCAGAGCCAGACCTAATGCACAGGCAGTTTTATTGATACGTATGGTCCAGCAGAATCCTGAAACACTCAAAACCCTCGCGCAGATGTGATCTCATAAGCCGGACATCGCGCGTCATCAGGACGCGCCTCTCGGCTGGCCTGCTCTGTGAGGTGAAAGATCCCGAACCTCCCCGGTCGTTCCGCCGGACCCCATCCGCCACGGCCATAAAGCGGTCACATTCAGAACAGCGACACTTTTCACTCTGATCAGAGCGTGGCAGGATAAGCGCAAACTATCATGGAGTGAGCCTGATGTTACTGAAAGGTATGAACGATCCGCTGCTGAAAGCGTATCAGCATCCGAAGTCACGGATGATGGTCAGCCGTTTCAGGGGACTGGCGGGCGATCGACGCGTCAGTGACTGGCAGGCGTTCACTATTCTGGTGACAGGCTTTACCAACTACTGGTTTGTGCAGGCCGGTCACTACTCAATTAATGTCACCCTGACCAAAACCCGCCAGTTCGATTTTCTGCAGGACTTTCTGCATTTTACCGTGACGCTGGATGGCCTGATTGCAGATGAGCATTTTCGCAGCCCGGACTTTGTGCTGCCCCATTACGACGTGCCCTACGAATTCTGCCGCTGGCGCAACAAACGCGGCTACGACGCCTTAACCACCTATGTCAGTAAACAGGGTATGAAATCCCACAAGGGGATCTTTACCGTCTCGGAAGGCCTCTCCCCGGAGGAGCAGGTGATGAAATGGGAAGGGGTGGTAAACGTCTACGACAAAACCTTTTTCAGCGTGAAGAACTTCAACACCACGCAGGAATTTCTGATCAAAGATATCAGCCGATCGATTCAGGAAGGTCTGCTGAAACACCTGAGTTTTTACCGCGACCTGTTTCACTACATCTTCCCCACACCCGCTGAGGCGCGATTGCAGGCGCGGGATGACAGACGCTATCTGGCTAAAAAATAGCGCCCTGGCGCACCCCGCGTTGTGCCGCAAAGTCAGCCGATCCTTTGCGGGTTTACCACTTCATCTCACCGGTGTTCACTTTCGCGCTGAGCTCCAGCGAACCCGGCTCGGCCAGTCCTGGCCAGGCGGCCGTCATGGCGTCAATCACCTCTGCTGAGGTTTTGTGCTGCGACAGCGCCTGCTCAAAGGACTTCAGGTAGTTGAGGGTAAAATCCACGGCCTGCGACCCGGCAGGGCGCGCACCCAGATAGTGACCCGGGATGACGCTCTGCGGATGCAGCGTCTGCATCTCTGTCAGGATATGACGCCACGCCGCACGGCTTTCAGGGGTCTGGGTGTCTGCTGTCCAGACATGAATGCCGGAAGAGAGGGCCGTCCCACCCAGAATGGTGCTGGCGGAGGGGATCCAGACGTAAGCGGCATACTGATCCGGATGACGCAGCTCCAGCACTTCACCGTCTACGCTAAACCGTGTCTCATGCGTCACCTCTGGCACGGTCAGCGCGTCAGGCGCGCCCTGTTTCATCTGCGGACCCCAGTATTTCAGCTTCGCCTCATGCGTCTCCTGAATATGTTTCACCACAGCGGGTGAGGCCACCACCTTCACATCCGGCCAGGCTTTAACAATCGGCTCCAGGCCAAAATAGAAGTCGGGATCGCCGGAGGTTATCACGATTTCTTTCAGTTTTTTGCCGCTCTGTTTAATCATCGCCACCAGCTTCTCACCATCCTGCGTGCTGAACTGCGCATCAAACAGAATGGCTTCGGTGGGGCCGGAGACCAGCGTAGATGAAACGGCAAACAGGCCCTTTTCCTGCGGATTATAGGTTTCAAGTTTCAGGGTCGTGGCGCTGGCAGAGGCTGAAGCCAGCATCATAATTAAAGCGTGAGCGGCAATTTTCATGTTTATCCTCAGAGGGTAATCGCCACACAGGGCGGCGCAAATGATCATGTTTTGTGTCAGTGGCGCTATTTTACGCATTCTGACATCTGTTAGAATTCCCGAAATCAGACATGCTGAGTTTCATAATCCGAACAGGTAAAACAGATGGACAGAGTGACTGCGGCGGCCGTTTTTAACCGGATCTGTGAGCTGGGAAGCCTGAGTGCGGCATCACGCGCACTGGGGATCTCCCGTCCCATGGTGAGCCGTTATCTGGAAGAGATGGAGAGCTGGGCCGGAACGCGTCTGCTGCATCGCTCGTCACGTCGTCTGACGATCACCCCCGCAGGCGAGGCGATTCTGGAAAAGACCCGCCAGCTGGCACGCCTTTCGGAGGAGATCCGCCAGGAGACCCCGCAGGGAATACCCGCCGGGACATTGCGCATCGCCTGCGCGCACTTCACGGCTGTCCACCTTGTCGGTCCGGTGATCCCCGACTTTCTGGCGCGCTATCCGGCCCTGCGCATCGAGCTGGAGATCAATAATCAGCCTGTCAGCCTGATTGGTGAACGGATCGATCTCGCCATCCGCATTACCGATACGCCGGAGCCGGGCACTATCGCCCGCCGCCTGGGTGACTGCTGCTCTGTCCTCTGCGCCTCACCGGCCTATCTGCAGCAGCACGGGATGCCGCAAACGCCTGACGATCTGGCGCACCATAACTGCCTCTGTTACAGCCATTTCGCCGGACAGAGCTGGCACTTTACCTCCCCGCAGGGAGAGAAAATGGCGGTGGCGGTCAAAGGAAATTTCAGCGCCGGCATCTCCTCCCTGTTGTGTGATGCGGCCAGTGCAGACTGTGGAATTGCGATGGTGCCCGAGCAGGAGGCGCGTCACGCTCTGGAAAGCGGAAAACTGGTCACCTTACTGCCCGATTATGAGCCGGGACGCATTGGCATCTGGGGACTTTACCTGTCGCGGGAACATCAGCCTGCAGCACTGCGGCTGATACTCGATGAACTGCAGCGCAACCTTTTGAGTCATGCCTGAGCCAGCCTCACAACAGACAACAGGGAAGAAGAAATGAGTGACAATCAACCCCTTTACTGGAACCGTATGGTGCCAGAACTCACCGTAACCGATTTTGCCGCCTCACTGCATTTTTACACTGCGATACTGGGATTCAGCGTGAGAATACAGCGGCAGCAGCCGGACTTCGCCTACCTGTGCTATGGCGAGGCGCAACTAATGATTGAGCAGTCTCATCCTCAGGGCTGGAACACGGCAGAGCTGAACTGGCCGCTGGGACGGGGCATCAATTTTCAGATTGAAGTGGATGATATCCAGGTCGTACTGGCTCGGGTGCAAAAGCAGGGTATTCCGCTCTATCGCCCGCTGCGGGATACGGTGTATGACACCGGCGGGACAACCGCCTGTCAGCGCGAGTTTCTTCTGCAGGATCCGGATGGTTATCTGCTGCGGTTCAGCCAGTATCTGGAATGAGCTGAAAACATTTTGGGTGAATTCCGCCGGGCAGCGCGGATATATTTCATCCCGGAATGCCTGAGTCAGGTTTTATATTGAACAGGCAGTCAGAATAAAAATCAGCATTCCCATTTCTGTCACTGCAGAAAATGCCTCAGCTTATTTAAGCTCTCCTCCTGGACGTCTTTGCATTTAAATCCTGTTCTTCTGTGTTGATGTTATTTATACCGTTAACGCAAAAAATTCTTTTTTTACTATCGATGTTAAAAAATCCAGGGCGATGAAAAGTCCGGCTGGCGAAGATTTACATTTAATTCTCTTTTCAGTGCTTAATCTTTTGTGATCTGCGCCGATAACTCCTGACACACATTCAGGAGGATGCAGGATGAAATCATTTTTACTCGCTGGCTTTACCACGCTCTTAATGACAATCGCCGGGGCTGCAAGTGCTGGTTCGGATTCAGGCACGATTACCTTTCGCGGCATGGTGACGAATGATTCATGTGATATGAACACCGGAAAGAATCAGGTCGTGTTCAGTTGTTATGATTCTGGCAGGGGCAAGACTACGCTGACGACGGCTGATCTCAGAAATCTCCACACCCTTAACAGGTTACCTGCAGAGGTGAAGATGCACTGGTTAAACGCCGAAAAAACCAGAGGGATCCTGTCCCTCACTTATCTTTAATTTTTTCTGCCATTCTGACGAAAATTGATTGCGCCCGGGGCGAAACAGGAATAAAAGTAACGTTACCAAACCCACAGCGAAAAAGTGGGTATCAGAGAAAACCTTATATCGCCAGACCCTTTTTGTCAGCACCAGGGAACCAGATGCAAAAAAAAGCCCACCTTATAAAAGGTGGGCTTTTTTACTGTTATTGCGCTTCAGTTAATTATGACGGGTCAGAGGAGCGCTGCACAAAATAGCGCGTGCTTTTCTGTTCTGCCTTTTTACGGCGCAGCAGCAGGCTGGTCGCAATAATAACCAGCGTTAAACCGCCCGTCGCCACTAATTCTGTCTGGTGTTTAGGATCAAACAGCATGATCACCAGCACCGTGACGATAAACAGAATCGTGACCCAGGTCAGACCGGGAAACAGCCACATGCGGTAAGTCAGGACTTCACCCGCCTGCTCGCGTTTTTTGCGCAGCACCAGATGGGATGCGGCAATCACCAGGTAGACCAGCAGCGCAATGGCACCCGAGGTGGCGAGTAAAAATTCGAAGACCGCGCTGGGCGCCAGGTAGTTGGCGATCACCGCCAGAAACGCCGCCGCAGTCGAGAGCAGCACCGCGACCCAGGGTGTGCCGCTGCGATTGGTGCGTGAGGCCACCGCAGGCGCATCCTTGCGGCGTGACAGCGAGTAAAGCATACGCGAGGAGGTGTAGAGCGCCGAATTCAGACAGCTGCACACCGCCATCAGCACCACCAGATCGACGATCAGCCGGGCATGAGGAATGCTCATCGCCTGCAGAGCGGTCTGCCAGGAACCCTGTTCAACCAGGCCTGGCGTATTCCACGGAACCAGCGCCACCACGAAGAAAATCGACAGCAGGTAGAACAGCGCGATACGCCAGATCACCGAGTTAGTCGCTTTCGTAATCTGCCGGCCGGGATTTTTCGACTCTGCGGCGGCAATAGTGACAATCTCGGTGCCCATAAAAGAGAACATCGTGGTCAGGATAGCCGCCACCACCGCGCCGAGGCCATTTGGCATGAAGCCGTTGGTGTCATAAAGATGCGACAGGCCGCTGGTGTGACTGTCAGGCAGCAGGCCAAACACGGCGGCACCTGCGACGGCCAGGAACAGGATGATCGCCACGACCTTGATCAGGGCAAACCAGAATTCAAACTCACCGTAGTTTTTCACGCTCAGCAGGTTGGTAATGGTCAGTAAGAGTGTGATGGCGAAGGTGAACTGCCAGATGGCCACATCGGGGAACCAGGCGTGCAGGATCGTGCCTGCCGCATTGGCTTCCAGCGGGATCACCAGCACCCAGAACCACCAGTAGAGCCAGCCGATGGTAAACCCGGCCCAGCGTCCCAGCGCTTTCTCCGCATAGGTGGAGAACGATCCGGAATCGGGTGAGGCCACCGCCATCTCCGCCAGCATCCGCATGATCAGCACGACCAGCAACCCGGCGGCAGCATAGGAGATCAGCACGGCGGGGCCCGCTTCAGAAATAGCATGGCCGGAGCCAACAAACAGCCCGGCGCCAATTACGCCGGCAATCGAGAGCATGCGCACGTGGCGCGGTTTCAGGTTCTGAGCCAGCGAATCTTCATTCGCACTCTGAGTCATCGTCATGTCAACGTCTCCGGGGGACGCCCGGCCATGCTGGCCGGACGAACAGGAAAGGGGCTTGTGATTAACGAGCCAGTGAAATCATGCCGGGACGACAGGGTGTCCGGCAGGGGCAACACAGCGATCGATCACCGTGGAGAGAAGGGTCAGCGCCTGGCTGAACTGGGCATCCGGAATGGTAAGCGGGTAGAGGAAGCGGATAACGTTGCCTTTCGCGCCGCAGGTCAGCAGCAGCAGGCCCTGTTCCATCGCCATCTTCTGAACGGCCTGCGCGGTGCTGGCCTGATAGAACTCCATCGCCACCATCGAACCCAGCGCCCGCACTTCGGCGATATCAGGGTGTTTGCGCTGCTGCGCCTCCAGTTCAGCGACAAGCCGGCCACCGAGATCCACGGCGCGCTGACAGAGCTGCTCCTCCTCGATCACATCCAGCACCGCGTGAGCCGCCGCGATGGCTAACGGATTTCCGGCATAGGTACCGCCCAGTCCGCCAGGGGCAGGCGCGTCCATCACCTCGGCGCGACCGGCCACGGCGGAGAGGGGCATCCCGCCCGCCAGGCTTTTCGCCATGGTGATGATATCGGCTTTCACCGGATAGTGTTCCATGGCAAACAGCCTGCCGGTGCGGGCAAATCCGCTCTGTACTTCATCCGCAATCAGCAGGATGCCGTGACGGTCAGCCAGTTCACGCAGCTGCACCATAAATTCTGCCGGTGCCGCATGGAATCCGCCTTCACCCTGCACCGGTTCCAGTACGATTGCCGCAACATCATGGGGCGCAATGTCCTGTGTGAAAATCTCATCCAGGCTGGTCAGTGCCGCTTCAACGCTGATCCCCTGCACCGCGCTGGGGTAGCGGGCGTGGAAAACGGAAGGGGGCATCGGGCCGAAATCGCGCTTGTAGGGGGCGACTTTGCCGGTCATGGCCATGGTCATAAAGGTGCGGCCATGAAACGCGTTGCCAAAGGTGATGATGCCGTGACGACGGGTATAGGCACGCGCCACTTTAACCGCGTTTTCTACCGCTTCGGCACCGGTGGTAAAGAAGGCGGTTTTCGCTGCACCGGCAACCGGCACCCGCTGATTGATGCGTTCAGCCAGTGCGATATAGCTTTCGTAAGGGGTGATCTGGAACGCCGTATGGGTAAACTTTGTTAACTGTTCGGCCACCGCCTGCTCGATGCGTGGATGGCGATGACCGGTGTTCAGCACGGCGATGCCGCCTGCGAAGTCGATCCAGCTGTTACCAGCCTGATCCCATAAGGTGGCGTTTTCTGCCCGGGCAACGTACCAGTCGCACAGCGTACCGATGCCCTTAGGCAGAGCCTGTGCTTTACGTTCCTGCATCAGGTTATTTTTTTCGCTCATTTGATCCACCTCATTGATATGCGTGTTTACAATTCCCGACAAACACGTTTATTTATGCCTGAGGCGTGGTGAGTTGCCAGAGCCAATTATCAGAGGAAGGATGGAGCCAATTGCGACTCTTGTACGCCGATCATCTATTAGCACGGTTACAGTTTATGAAAACCGGTTCCCTGCATCAGCGACTGCTCAACTGTATGCAGGCCGCGATCACGGAAGCGGTCTTTCCGCGCGGCAGTCGTTTGCCGCCCACCCGCGATCTGGCGCGTGAACTCGGCGTGTCGCGAAACACGGTGATGCATGTGTATGAAAGTCTGATGGCGCAGGGCTACGTGACCGCGCGCACCGGCAGCGGCACGTGGATTGCCGAGACGCTGCCGGAGAGTTCGCTGCAGAGTGATGCGATTGCCGACCTGGCCGCCGTGAAGGCGCAGCGACCGGCCACCCTGTCGAAGCGCGGTGCCACACTGCTGGGGCACGCCACCGCTTCCCCTTATCAGTGGGGAGCGTTTGTGCCTGGCGCGCCCGACGTGACCGAATTTCCTCATAAGCTGTTCAGTCAGATTCAGGCGCGTCTGAACCGGGAGCCTGACGTCCATCGGCTTGTTTACAGCAGCGGCGGTGGCTGCCCCGATCTGCGTCATGCGCTGGTCGATTATCTGCGGGTGGCGCGTTCCGTGCAGGCCGATGCGGATCAGATTCTGATCACTGAGGGCGTTCATCAGGCGGTCGATCTGGTCACGCGGGTATTGTGCGACCCAGGCGATCGGGTCTGGATGGAAGAGCCGGGCTACTGGGGGACACGCAATCTGCTGCGGATGAATGGCCTGAAAATCCGGGCCATGCCGGTGGATGAGCAGGGCCTGGTGCCCGACAGCGGGCCGCCACCCAAAATGGTGTTTGTCACACCTTCCCATCAGTACCCGCTGGGGGTGCATCTGAGCCTGGCACGTCGTCAGGCGTTGCTCACACTGGCGCGCCGTCATCAGAGCTGGATTGTCGAAGATGACTACGACAGCGAATTTCGTTTCTCCGGACAGCCGCATCCCTCGCTGCAGGGGCTGGAAGCCGATGCGCCGGTGATTTACATGGGCACGTTCAGTAAAACGCTCTATCCCGCCCTGCGCATTGGCTATCTGGTGGTGCCAAAACCGCTGGCTCAGCCGATGCGCATCGCAGCAGCGGAACTCTATCGCGGCGGACATCTGCTGATCCAGCGGGCGCTGGCGGAGTTTATCCGGCTGGGTCATTACATGGAGCATATCCGGCGGATGCGGCTGCTTTATCGACAGCGGCGGCAGTTTCTCTGTCGGCTGATCGAGCGCTATCTGGGGCCCGCCTTCTTACCGGCTTTTAACCATGAAGCCGGTCTGCATCTGGTGATGCCGCTGCCGGCAGGCAGTGATGATGTCGCCATTGCCGCCGAGGCGCTGAAGCGCGGCGTCAAGGTGCGGCCACTTTCACAATATTATATGCATCCTCAGGAGACGCGAGGCCTGCTGCTGGGGTATGCCTGCGTCAATGAACGACAGTGTCAGGATGCTTTTGGCACCCTCAAAGCCTGTCTGGCGGCGGCCGGTATTGAGTTCAGTCCCCAGCGCTAACACATTGACATTTAATCAGAGTCACCGAGAATACTCCTCTTTGCGTCCCGACCAGATAAAACTGGAGTTTATCATCGCACTGAATCTTATTCCTGCCGCAGCCAGCGTGGCGTTAAGGCGCGGGGCCGCACTGGCTGCGGCACTGTTGCTCGTCAGCTGCGCCTCTGAGCCGCCGCGGTCGCTGGTGACGCCTTTTCCATCGGTCACGAAACAGCCGTTACCGCCAGCCAGCCAGCCGGTGCAGCCTCAGGTCCGGCAACCGATGCGCGGCGTCTGGTTAGCTACCGTATCCCGTCTTGACTGGCCTCCCGTCGCATCGGTCAATGGTGCCAGCCCGGCAGAGCGCATCCGGATGCAGCAGCAGTCGCTTATCGATAAGCTGGATAAACTGAAAAGCCTGGGAATTAACACGGTCTTTTTCCAGGTGAAGCCCGATGCCACGGCGCTCTGGTCCTCTAAAATTCTGCCCTGGTCCGATATGCTGACCGGCAGAATCGGCGAAGATCCCGGTTACGATCCGCTGCAGTTTATGCTGGATGAGGCGCATAAACGCGGTATGAAAGTCCACGCGTGGTTCAACCCCTATCGGGTTTCGGTCAACATCAAACCCTCTACCACCAGTGAGCTGAACCGCACGCTCTCTCTTCATCCGGCCAGCGTGTTTGTGCTGCACCGTGACTGGATTCGTACCGCGGGCGACCGCTACGTGCTCGATCCCGGCATCCCGGACGCACGCGACTGGATCACCAGTATTGTGGCCGAGGTGGTGGCGCACTATCCGATCGACGGTGTGCAGTTCGATGACTATTTCTACGCGGAATCGGCAGGCTCCCTGCTCAATGACAGTCAGACCTTCAGCCGTTACGGGCAGGGCTTCACCAGCAAAGCCGACTGGCGGCGTCACAATACGCAACAGCTTATTGAGCAGGTCTCCCGTACCATTAAACAGCTGAAGCCGGAGGTGGAATTTGGTGTCAGCCCGGCGGGTGTCTGGCGCAACCTGTCGCACGATCCGGCGGGTTCAGATACCCGAGGCGCAGCGGCCTACGATGAAGCCTATGCGGATACCCGTCGCTGGGTTCAGCAGGGTCTGCTGGATTATATCGCGCCACAGCTCTACTGGCCGTTCTCCCGTCAGGCTGCCCGTTATGACGTGCTGGCAAAGTGGTGGGCAGAGGTGGTGAAGCCGACCAGAACCCGGCTTTACATCGGTCTGGCGCTCTACAAGGTGGGCGAGCCTTCGCGGATTGAGCCTGACTGGACGCTGCAGGGCGGAGTGCCGGAGCTGAGAAAACAGCTCGACCTCAATGAGTCCTGGCCCCATATCGACGGCACCATTCTTTTCAGAGAGAACTATCTCAATCAGCCGCAGACTCATCAGGCGGTGAGTTATCTGAAAAGTCGCTGGGGCGGCTGACATCAACACGGCAGCATAGTTATGGCTTCTGCGCTCAACGCATACCTGACGAAACGAATGTTGGTGAAGCTGGCGTGATGCATGCTCGCGGTTGCTGCCTTCTCCCTGCGACAGGTGTAACGATAACGGACTCTCCATTTCGTTACACCTGTTCACAGGACGGCAGTAATGCAACTGCAGCAGATAACCGGATTGGAAATATTCCGACGTGACAAAATTCGCGGGGTGACTTAACTGTGTTATCTATTAATTTCAGAAGTTGATTGGTGAAGTCAGTCAGGAGCACTTATGATCTCGCGTAGTTATTCCACTCATCACGATACACGATATTGCCATCCGTATATTTCCATGTGATTGCCTCATAGCGTAATTCCAGCGTTTCGAGATGCGTACTGCTCACCCCGCCAGGGGCAAGGTAGGGTGCGACTGTCGTAAATTTGACATTTTCCAGAATGATATTGAAATATTCGGCTTCGATTCCGGATTCCAGAATGCGATACATTCGGATAGTGCCTTTCTTCATTGTCCGGCCTTCACAGACTGCTCTGTAAAGTAGCGGCGTTGTTTGATCAAATTCTTTGACTATCGTTACAGGGCTATGGACCCGTGTTCCCGTGAGCTTTCCCCAGCTGGGATCGACAGGTATGGTTACGCCGTGAGAGAACGATTTTAATTCGATGGAGCCCAACCGCAGTGGCATCTGACAGCTGCCTGTGACGGGAGAACCGTTTTCATCTTCAAGCCATAAATGGGCGGGTGTAGACATAATGTTGTCATTTCCTTATGAGGTTAAAGAACTAATGGCACTTCACCACTTCACATAGCGACTAAATATATATATCACTATCAGGGCAAATATTGGCACAAACCAGAGTGGGGCTGAAGGAAATAGTATTATCTGGAATAAGGCATAGGCAATTATTATAGCCTGTGGAGCATATAACCCTATCAGTGAAGTGAAAATCCGCTTCAGGAGTCGTTTAATAATATTAAGCAGCATTATCTTATCATCCTGGTGATGATGTTTGCTATATTTTCGTCTGACGCTAAGTACTGAAATACCTTAGCGCGTTTAAATAGTGGGTCTATTAAAAAATACATCATTTCAAGCTCATGCGTGTATAAAGCCTGATAATAGGCGGGAGATTCAATATGTAAACTTTGAGCACTATCAGCGGCTTTTTGCACTATGCCATAAAAACCCGTTGCCATTATGATGCCCCCTCCCATACGTCCTGCAAGAGCTGCTATGTTTTGATGAATATTTAAACCTAATGAAACTGCAGTCGCCGTCGCTGATGCAAACCCTAAATTAGTCAATGAACTTGCTGCGATATGAATATTTGTTGCCATAAGCAAATGCTTAATATGTTGTAGTTGCTCAGATGTTTTATAGCGCAATATCTCATTAAAATAGATATTGAGCATTTCATAAATAACATCTTCATGTCGCAATAGGTGGTAAACACCTTTCGCAAAGCGAATATCTTCTGTTTTTTGCTGCTGGCAAACATCTTTATATTCATCGGTAAAGCAGGAGGTGTAATAGAGCAAGCGTCTGGCGCCAGCGCCTGTCATCTCAATCTGATTTGATACGGCTTTCTTAGCGCCTGAGACAGCGTGATCGAGTTGATTAGCTAAAATGTTATTTTGCTGTAAATATCTTATTACCTGATGGCTGTATGGCATTGCTCATTTCCTCGAATCATTCATCCCTGATTTATGTCTCACATTATCTGGCCGTTCTTTTTAAGTAAATATGGTTAACGCTTCAGTAATGCGCTTGATCAATATAACCTGAAAGATGTGCTGAAATTATGTGATCGGTTTATTTACAAAGCCCTTAAATGGGTTACCTTCGGTTCTTTTTGATAAATTGTCAGAATATGGAAAGGGATTTCAGGAAAGAGCGGTTAACGCAGCAGGTATGATAATGGCCTCGGCTATCTGTCTGCTTTTTAGCCGCGGTCAAACGGTGAAGCAGGCGTTAATCGCCTGAAGGGTAATGGCTCAATCCGGGCGGCGCGTTGCAGCAGATAGCGTTGCATTGTCAGTTGCACACAGCGCTTAAAAGATGTCCGGTAACGGGACTGACTAAATAGCGCACCGGCGGCGAGTGATTCGGTGACTTTAACCCCAGCGTTTAAACGTGTACACAGACGCAGACGTGTTTAAAAACGGTTACAAAAGGGTGCTCAAAAACCCTCGAAATACCAAGCGTGCGAATACGTTACTGTTATAGTTGCTTTTTAAATGGGAGGAACTATGAGCGATCTGATTGATATTTTCACAAGTCACAAAAGTGAACGCAGTTTCACTGAGCAACCCGTTGATGAGGCTGTACTGGATCGGATTATCAGTACCGCTTACCGTGCGCCAACATCGGTCAACTCGCAGCAGGTTTCTGTTGTTATTACGCGTGACGCAGGCCGTCGCGCGGAGATCGCCGCGATTGCGGGTGGTCAGCCGTGGATTGCTAAAGCACCGGTGTTCATCACCTTTGTACTTGATATGCATAAATCTGCCGTAGCGATGTCTGCGGTCGATCAGCAGCAAATCGCGCATCAGAGCATCGAAAGCATCGTCTCTGGCTCAACCGATATCGGTATTGCGCTGGGCTCTGTGATGGCTGCCGCGCGCGCAGAAGGATTAGGCATTGTGCCAATTGGCGGGATCCGTCGCGATCCACAGGCGATGATTTCATTGCTGGAGCTGCCGCCGCTGACGTTCCCTGTGGCAGGTGTGGTCATTGGTCATGTTGATGAACCTGCTCATCAGAAACCCCGTCTGCCGCTGGCGACCTTCCGCCATGATGAGACCTATAAAACTCAGGGGCTGGAGCAGCAGATTGCCGCTTACAACGATGAGATGGTGCAGCACTGGAAAAACATCGGCCGCAACGATGGCGAAAGCTGGAGTGCAAGCGTCGGTGGTTATTACAAAAACATCTACTTCCCGGCTGTGCTGCCTGCACTGCTGAAGCAGGGTTTCGGCACCGATAAATAAGCCGCGCATTTAACGCGAAACACGTCAGGGCCACCCGTATCCAGATACGAGTGGCCTTTTTCATTTTGTTACTATAACGAAATGTGACTTTCCTCGTTGTAACACATAATTTCCTTTTTAACCGAAGCGCAATTGCCTTTAACACTTACCTTCCAGGGAAATAACATGTCACAGCGTTCTCTCTACGCGCTCTGTTTGATGAGCTTTTTTCTGGCCGATGTTCGCGATGGGCTGGGGCCATTTCTGGGCATCTTTCTGACGGAGCGACACTGGCGTCCCGACGAAATCGGTCTGGTCATGACCTGCGGCGGCATCGCCGGGTTACTGGCCACGCTGCCTGCCGGGATCGCGGCCGACGCCACCCGACACAAGAAAATGATTGTGCTGCTGGGTTGTCTGGTGATCACGGTCGCCACGCTGTTGCTCTGGTACAGCAATCAGACCTGGACTGCCATGGTCTCACAAATCGTGGCGGGAATAGCGGCGGCCTTTATCGGCCCGACCGTGGCGGGCATCACCCTGGGACTGACCGGCCAGCGCGGCTTTAACCATCAGATGGGTCGCAATGAGGCCTTTAACCACGGCGGGAATACCATCGCCGCACTGCTGGCGGGATTTTCAGCCTGGTACTGGGGAATGGGCGCGGTCTTTATTCTGATGACGGTGATGGCGCTCTTCGCTGCTGTTGCCACGATAGCGATCCGCGGCGATGAGATCGATAACGACGTTGCCCGCGGTTACGAGCAGAATGAAGAGCGTGAACCCGCGCCGCGCTTATCGATGTTGATACGCAAACCGGCCCTGCTGGTGGCCGGTGTGACGCTGCTGCTGTTTCATCTTGCCAATGCCGCGCTGCTGCCGATGCTGAGCATGCGCGTCGCCTCGGCAGGCGGGCAGGCGGCGGTCAGCCCTGGCCTCTTTGCTGCGGCAACGGTGGTGATCTCGCAGCTGGTGATGATTCCGGTGGCGCTATGGGTCTCTAAACGGGTCGAAACGCACGGCTACCGACTCTTTATTATGATCGCCCTGATGATCTTACCGCTGCGCGCGGTAATTGCAGCGGGCTTTGCCGCTCCCCTCTTTGTTATACCGGTTCAGGTACTGGATGGGGTGGCAGCCGGGATCCTGGGGGTGGCGGTGCCGGGTTATATCGTCTCTCTGCTGCGTGGCTCCGGCCATGTTAACGCCGGGCAAAGCGTGATTATGCTGATGCAGGGAGCGGGCGCTGCGTTGAGTCCGGCCATGACGGGCATGATCGCCGCGCGTTACTCCTACAGCACCGCCTTTGCTGTTCTGGGCGTGATCGCCCTGGCGGCACTGATTTTATGGTGGCGCACCGGCAGCGCACCAGCCGCACGCCTCGCCTGACCGACACAAAAAAGGCTGCCCGTTGGGCAGCCTCTTCTGGCAATTCCGTTTGCGACCATCCGTTATTTATACAGTTCTGCGGTCATATGAACACGGTTGTTGGTGTTCGCTTCGGTGATTTTGTATTGCGCGCCCTGTTCCTGCGCCTGAGCAGCGATTTTTGACTCTGCGCCATCCAGTGTTGAGGAGGTGACAGACACGCTCTGCGCGAAGCTGCCAAATGAGATCAGTGAAAGGGTGGCGAGAGCGGCAATTGAAAGTGCTTTTACGTTTTTCATGGTCATATTCCTGTTTATCAATGAGGAGGATGTGTGCCTCCGATGGGAATAATAATAACCATAGTTACCATATCTATATTAACTATTAGTGCGGTAATCGTGAGCTTGCTAACTAGTTGTGCCGGGTTGTGCTCATCTCAGGCTGGTGAGAGAACCTTTGCAGAGAGTCTGACACGCCTATCCGGCAGAAAAAACGAAAAGAATAGTGATGAACTATAATGGGTTGCGGATCACCGAATATTAAGCGGTAAATTTCAGTGATTCCTCAGAGTCCGTCACGACTGACGGACAAAACAGAAGAAGGCGCGATTAACATCGGGTATGACGCGCCTGAACTCTTAACCTGAAACGCTTACAGGGAGCGGACATGAAGATTCTGATGGTTTTGACCTCACATGATGAGCTGGGTAATACCGGCAAGAAAACCGGTTTCTGGCTGGAAGAGTTTGCCGCACCTTACTATGCCTTTCTTGACGCGGGCGCAGACGTAACCCTGGCATCACCACAGGGAGGACAACCTCCGCTCGATCCTAAAAGTGATGAAGCTGACTCTCAGACCGCGGATACCCGCCGCTTCCATAGCGATTCGGCTGCGCAGGCGGTGCTGGCTTCTACCCATAAACTGGACAGCGTGAGCCCGAATGCCTTTGACGCTGTGTTCTATCCGGGCGGCCATGGCCCACTATGGGATCTGGCAAATGACAAACACTCCATTACACTGATTGAGCAGACCCTGCAGGCTGGCAAACCGGTAGCACTGGTCTGCCACGCACCAGGCGTATTGCGCGATGTGAAAAATCCGGATGGCACGCCTCTGGTTAAGGGAAAGAAAGTCACGGGATTCACTAACAGTGAAGAGGAGGGCGTTGGCCTGACCGACATCGTGCCATTCCTTGTGGAAGACGCGCTCAAACAGAATGGCGGTCTCTATTCACGGGGAGAGGACTGGCAGTCCTATACTGTCCAGGATGGTCTGCTGATTACCGGGCAGAATCCGGGCTCCTCTTCTGAGACCGCGAAGGTTCTGCTGGCGAGTCTGAAAAAATAGAGTCGGGTCTTTCACAGGGGCGTCTGTCGGCGCCCTTGTAATCGCCTTTTAATCCTTCCTGTCAAAATAGTTACCTGCCGAATTATTCAGGATCAATATATCGATTATTACTCCCTGCATAATTTCCGGAACACTGAAGATATAAACATGGGTTAAATTCCAGTGTTGACATTATTTATATCAGAGGTAGATTAAGAATTATCAGCGGCATGAAATGCCCTGACACACCGGGAATTAACGGTGTTATCGGTGTCGATGGACTTATTCGCTTAAGCTGTCGGCGGTTCTGTTAAACATTGTTGTCATCAGCTCTTTTGAGTTAATCACAATCCTGTTAAATCGAGTCGTAGTAACGCACTGAGAGATAAGCAGTATTGCATCGCGATGATGTAAGGCCTCGTAGTTCTGAACGTGACTTTACGACGGTTACGGTTGCGGATTACACGTCGTAATGAATGTAAGGCAACGCATCAAAGAGTATATATCGCGATGGGGGTGTGCAGATTTATACGGGCCTGACCTGTCTTTGTCTCAAGAAAGACTCTCAGGTGGTTGAGACCGTTAATAATAGTGACATTCTGTAACCGTGTTCATTATTATCCGCAGAATCTGTTCATAAATAGCTGTACCAAAGTTGTTCCTGTTAATTAAGTTAGTTAATGGTAAATGTTAAATCAGTAGTAACCTAAAAGCCCTGGCTGTCTCAGTCAGGGCTTTTATCTTTCTTTCAGGCATTTAATCGATTCTTGCTCAGTGACCCTTCTCTTTCAATGTGACCGTTCCGGCTCTGTGACAGTCCGATGACAATTTCCTGCTCTGGATGGCAATTCAGCCAGTCTGGTCCATAGTGAGTATTTGCCGGCTGGTTTATACATTTATCTGCGCCCGGTCCGGGCGCCTGTTCAGAGAGGGTAACATGTCTGCAGAATCTCCAGAGGATATTGCCAGCGATCTGTCTCAGTTCGTGGGTACGCACTTTGTCTATACCTATGACAATGGCTGGAAATATGAGTGGTACGCGCGTAACGAAACGACCTGTGACTACCGCATTCATCAGGGGCTGGTGGGCGGCCGCTGGGTGACCAACCAGAAGATGCACGCGGTTCAGTTTGCCCCGGGTATCTATAAAGTAGACTGGCATGAGCCGACCGGAACCTGCGTCAGCCTGCTGTTCGATCTTAATCGCACTCTGCTGCACGGGACCATCTTCTTCCCGCAGTGGATCGCCGGAGAAGGTCAGCATCCTGAAAAAACTATCTGCTATCAGAATGACTTCATTGAGGATATGCATCGCTTTCGCGACGAAGGCCCCGCTTACCCCTACGTGATTATTCCTGAGTTCGCTAAGGTCACCTACATGAAAAATGAGGGGCCGGATAATGATGAAGTGATCAATCTGGCACCCGGCCAGATGCCTGCTGACTATTTTGATGACAAGTAAGTGACCGGGCTACCCGCCCTGAGAGGCGGGTAGCCGGTTGGGATAAAAACCTTTATCCCGCGGCGTGAATGTCCGCCTAAGGAGGCGTCACGGCCGACTGCCGGGCCAGCGTGCGGGCCAGAATAGATGAATAGAGCGGTTTGCCCCCCAGGAACTGCGCCAGCAGCGTCGCGCCCAGACAGGTGATAATCATCGGTAAGATCAACTGATAGTTGTCGGTCATCTCCAGCACCAGCACGATACCGGTGAGAGGTGCTCTGACCGAGGCCGCAAACAGTGCACCCATCCCTGCGATAGCGAACGTACCGGGCTCCAGCTGATAGAACGGAAAGAGATCGGTCATCACCACACCAAACGCGGTACCCAGCAGAGTTCCCAGCGCCAGCATCGGCGCAAAAATACCGCCCGGCGCACCTGAACTGAAACAGAGCAGGGTGGTAATCAGCCTGACCAGAAAGATCAGCAGCAGCAGCGCGAAGGGGAAGACGCCATGCACAGCCTGGGGGATCAGTTCTGAACCGCCACCTGCTCCGGGGGCGAACAGCAGCGCCAGAATGCCACAGCCGCCCCCTAACAAGCCCCCCGCCAGTACAACCCGTGCGGTTTTACCGGCGTAGAAGCGGGCAAACATATCCTGCGTCAGAAAAATCAGGCGATTAAACAGTACACCAACCATCCCGATAATCATGCCCAGCACCAGATAGAGCCACAGCGTCTGCACCGGCGCATCCGCCAGTTTGCCTACGGAGATGACCGCCTGTTCGCCGTTAAAGCAGCGAAAGACGATGCTGGCCATAATTACGCCGGTAAATACGGCTTTAATGGATATCAGGTTATAGCGGAATTGCGGACGCATCTCTTCAATAATGAACAGAATGCCCGCCAGCGGCGCGTTAAACGCCGCTGCCAGACCGGCCGCCGCACCGGTTGCCAGCAGCGTATGCCGCGCCTCGTTGCTGCGCATCCCGAGAATATCAATCACCATCCGGCCGATATTGCCGCCCAGCTGCACCGTCGGGCCTTCCCGGCCCAGTACCATTCCGGCACCCAGCGTGCCCATGCCACCAAAAAATTTTACCGGAATCACCCGCCACCAGCGCACCGGCCTCAGCTCCTCCAGTGCCCCCTCAATTTCCGGAATACCGGAGCCACCGGCTTCGGGGGCGAAGCGTCTGACCAGAAAATAGCCGACCATCGCCAGCAACGCCGAGATGGCAAAGGCGGCCACATAGAGTGTCCAGCCCTGAAAGTGGGCGGGTATCAGTGTGTCGGCGCGCCATTGCTGGATAGCCTCAACGGCGCGGGCAAAGGCTACCCCGGCCAGGCCAACCAGCGAACCGACCAGCGCAGCGCAAAACAGCATCGCCAGCGGCGTCTTATCGCGGTGGAGCAGGGCGCGGAACATCCGGCTGCGTGCCGCGATGGAGCGGGGAACATAAACCGGTTGCGGTATTTCTTCATTCATTGAGAGGGATTCTTGTTCAACCAGACCAGCGCTCCAGTGTACTGAGAGATAAGGTGAAAACAAACGTCAGGATCAATTTCAGTTGAGGAAAGCGGCTATTTCACCTGCGGTGGACAAACCACTTGCGCCATGCGTTCGCGGTAGGCTGGCGTATCCTGATTTTTCAGTGTCTGAGCCACGCACTATCGACCGACTGTGGCGTTGTCGCCACGGTTGACGCAATAATCATAGCAATACTGGCGTGACAGGGAGCCGACATGCAGCCACATTCTACTGAAATCCTCACCGCTGACTGTTGTATTGTCGGGGGCGGCCCGGCTGGCCTGATGCTGGGCTATCTGCTCGTCCGGGCAGGCGTGCGCGTGGTGGTCATCGAAAAGCACGCCGATTTTCTGCACGATTTTCGCGGAGACACCATTCACCCCTCTACGCTGGAAACGATGCACCAGCTCGGCCTGCTGGAGGCATTTCTCACGCTGCCGCATCAGCGGGTCGAAAAGCTGGAGGCGGAGATTGCCGGCCAGAAAGTCACCATGGCCGACTTTTCCCGCCTGCCGGTTCAGTGCCGCTTTATCGCTTTTATGCCGCAGTGGGATTTCCTGAATTTTATTGCCGATCACAGCGCCCGATATCCGGGCTACACTCTCCTGCGGTCAACCGCCTTTGCGTCGCTTAATGAGGAAAATGGCACGGTCAGTGGCGTCACGGCACTGCGCGGAAATCAGCGCATTCATGTCCGCTGCAAAGTGGTGGTGGGTGCGGATGGCCGACATTCTCAGGTACGCGCAGCGGCAGGGTTGACCAGTCAGGCTTTTGGCGCGGCACGGGATGTCATCTGGTTCCGTCTCAGCAGGCAGCCGCACGACCCTGATATGGGCGTGGGGCATACGGGACCGCGACGAAACTTTATCGTTATCGATCGCGGTGACTACTGGCAGTGCGGGCTGACTATCCCCAAGGGGGAGTTTGACGCGAAACAGGCCGCCGGACTTGATGCGTTTAAAGCGGAGATTGCGGCCCTGTCACCTTTTGAACCCGCGCGAATGGCGGAAATCAAGGACTGGACGGCGTTTAAGCTGCTCTCTATCCGCATTGACCGGCTCGATAAGTGGGCAAAGCCTGGCGTGCTCTGCATTGGCGATGCGGCGCATGCAATGTCGCCCATAGGCGGGGTGGGTGTGAATCTGGCGATTCAGGATGCGGTGGCGACGGCGAATATTCTGACTGCGCCGCTTAAAGCCGGTGAGCTGCAGCTGCGCGACCTGGAAAAAGTGCAGAAGCGCCGTCAGTTTCCTACCGTTGCCACGCAGTTTTTGCAGATCAAAATGAGCCGCAAAAAGAGCAAAAAGAAAACCGGTGGCAGCAGTCGCATCCCCGGGATGATCGGTCGGCTGCCCTTTCTGAAGTTTATGGCCGGTCGCCTCATCGGACTCGGGTTCCGGCCGGAATCGCCGCAGGTTGCACGTGGTAAGGACAATAAATGATTTCGACAGCGTTCAGATATCGTGCGACACTGTTTCGCTGTGGAATTACTGTCAGATTGAGCCGCTATTTATCTGATAATTGGGCGCTAATTGAGCATTAAGCAGCGAAATTATTTCGAATTTTGCGCCTGCATAGGAGAGGTTTCGTGCATAACGAGCAAAATGGCAGTGACGTAAAACGACTGAGTGCTATCAAGGCACTGCTGTCACCGGATGAAACCCGGGATGAGGTGCTGGAGAGATTTGTGAATCTTGCCAGTGAGGTCCTGGGTATCTCAGGCAGCTTCATTTCGATCATTGACGACCATAATCAGTATATTAAAGCCTCTCGCAACTTCGATCTTCAGCAATCGACCCGGGATGAGTCGCTTTGCCGCCATGTGATTGATGGCGAAGGCCATCTGGTGGTGGTGGACACCCTGCTGGATGAGCGCTTCGTCACCCACCCGTTTGTGAAAGGCGATCCGCATATCCGTTTCTACGCCGGTGTCTCGCTGCAGAATCTTGAAGGTTCGGTACTGGGAACGCTCTGCGTCACGGATACCGAGCCTCACCCCTTTACCGACGAGAAACTGACGGTTCTGCGCTCACTGGCAACGCTGGTCACCTCGTTTCTGGATGCCTGGAACAATGCGGGCTTTACCGATGTCATCACGCATCTGCCGAATCGTCCCCGCCTGCTGCGCGATATACAGCAGCTGACCCTGACCGCACCTCATAGCCGCTTTCGTCTGATCCTGATCGACTGCATCGACATTATTCGCGCGTATGAGCTTTCACGTGCCGTCGGGATCGCCCCGATGGAGAAACTGCTGAAGCAGATGGCGGAAGATGTCGCTCACCGACTCAATCTGGCTGAAAAAGAAACGCTCTACAGCTTTGCACCGGGCCGCTTCGCCATCATTCAGCCCTGGTCTGGTCGCTATACTGCGCAGAATATGGTTGACCTGTTCACAGGCCTCAAGGCCGATCTGGCTGAAAATATTACGCTCGATCTGGATGTCCACACCGGCGAAACCGAGTTTGTGCCGGCGCAGATGGATGCCAATGAAACGATGCGTCAGGCGTTAAGCGCGCTGCACGAAGCGGTTGATGAGAACATCAGCGCGATGGTGTTTGATGAGAGTTACGATACACGCCGCACCGAAGACTTTATGATCATGAACGATCTGGCGCAGGCGCTGCATAAAAATGAAGAGCTTTATCTCGCCTGGCAGCCCAAAATCTGCCTGAGAACCGGCAAAACTGTCGGGCTGGAAGCACTCATCCGCTGGAATCATCCTGAGCGGGGTGAACTTTTCCCTTCAGAATTTATTCCGTTAGCGGGTAAAACGAATCTGATTTCCGATCTTACCAACTGGGTCATCGATCACACGATAGAGCAACTGGCGCGCTGGAATGGCGAATACGATCTGATTCCGGTCTCCATCAACGTCAGTGAACGTGATTTCTCAAAAGCTGATTTTGCCGACAACCTGCTGGCGAAATTGACGGCCGCGCAGCTCCCCGCCTCAATTATGGGTATTGAATGTCTGGAGAATGAACTGATCACCAAAAGCGATGTGGGGATCAAGGGGCTGGAAGCACTGAAATCGCACGGCTTTGTCATTTCACTGGATGATTTCGGCGTAGGCTACAGCAACATCAGCTACCTGCAGGATATCCCGCTGGATGTGATCAAAATCGATCGCTCCCTGATCTCGCGCATGGGTGAGGATGAGGCGTCTAAAATCATCGTCAGGTGCATTATTCAGATGCTGAAAGAGCTGAACTACACCGTACTGGCGGAAGGGGTCGAGACCGAGTCGACGCTGGCACTGCTGAAAAGTTACGGCTGTGACGAAATTCAGGGTTACTTCTTCTCAAAACCGCTGCCCGCCAGTGACATCGAACACTGGCTCTATCAGAAGGTCCGCTAGGAAATCGGCCCGCGGCGCACGCTGCGGGCCGGTCTCTTATTCGCTGTCAGTGGCGTAGCGATCAACCGGGGTCATGCGTTTAATCAGCTGGTTATCGAAGAGAAATTGTTCATAAGCCTGATAGCGTGCGCGATCCAGTTTTGCCGGATCGGCGGCGAACAGCGGCAGCGTCGCCATCCATGACTGGTGATTCAACGACGTATTCAGTTCCGGATGGGCGAGGGCAAACTGTTGCCAGCTCGCTTCAGGCTGGGCCTGTAACGTCGCATTTCCCTTCTTCAGTGCCCGCAGAAATTTTCTGATCTTTTCTGAATGCGCCTCATCCCGATGGGCAACGATGATCAGCTCGTCATAAGCCGGAACGCCGTAATCCTCAACGTTAAACACCATCGGATCTTTCCCCTGATCTTTCATCTCCAGCGCTTCGATGTTGCGATAGCCACCGATCACCGCATCCACTTTTCCGGTCAGCAGGGCGCTGGTGAGCTGAAAGTTGACGTTAATCAGCGTCACCTGATCGGCCTTTACTCCTTCATGGCTCAGCATGGTCGCCAGCGTCGCCTGCTCAATACCGCTGACGGAATAGCCGATGCGTTTGCCTTTTAACGCCCCCGGACTCTTCATCGATCTGTCGAGTGTGATCAGCGTATTCAGCGGCGTATTGATCAGGGTGCCGACCCGCATCAGGGGCAGGCCCTGGTCGGCGAAGAAATGCAGCTGAGGCTGGTAAGTGATGGCTAAGTCTGCCTGCTTTGCGGCCACCAGGCGCGGCGGCAGCGCCGGGTCGGAAGGGGGAATGATGCTGACCTCCAGCCCCTCTGCGGCAAAGGCGCCGGTCTGCTGTGCCACCACGATCGGCGCGTGATCGGGATTGATATACCAGTCGAGCACCAGCGTCAGTTTTTCCATTGCCTGAAGGGGGGTGGCGAAGGCGGCACCCAGCAGCAGGGTAAAGAGCGGTATTTTCGTCATACTTTTTCTCGTCAGTTAAGGTCATTAATCCGTTTCGGGGGCCCAGCTAATCAGGCGACGGAGCAGGAAATCGATGAACAGCCACAGCAGCAGCGTCATCAGCACCAGAATGAACAGGGCGGCAAAGCAGAGATCACTCTGCATCCGGGCATTGGCATTCAGCATGACGTAGCCCAGTCCTTCCGCTGAACCGACCCACTCTCCGATAATGGCGCCAATCGGGGCCACCGCGGCCGCCATCCGTAAACCGGACCCCAGCGCGGGCAGTGCCGCCAGCAGCCTGACATGACGCAGCTGAGCCGCGCGTGAGGCGCCCAGCGTGCGGGCCAGATCGAGATAGCCGGGCGGGACGCGACGCAGGCCATCAAAAAAGGCGGAGGTCACCGGGAAAAAGATCACCAGCACCGCCATTGCGACTTTGGCGCTCATCCCGAAGCCGAACCAGAGCACCAGCAGGGGCGCCAGCGCAAACACCGGGATCGCCTGGCTGGTGATCACCAGCGGCATCATCCAGCGCTGCAACCGCGGCGAAAAGGACATCCCCAGCGCCAGCAGGGCGCCCAGCAGCACGCCCAGTGCCATGCCGCTGAGGATCTCCGTCAGAGTGATGAGGCTGTGCTGGCTGAGATAGCGGGCGTTCTGCCAGAGCGCGGTGGCGACCGCCGGGGGTGAGGGCAGCAAAAAAGCGGGGACGGAAAGGGAAATGAGCCACCACAATCCGATGAGGCCTGTAAAAAGCGTCACACCCCGGCGTAGTCCGCCAGATCGTTGTCCTGACGTCATCCTGCTAACCTGCTCAGCTGATTCAGCAGGGCAGCCTGACTCCGGATGACGCTGACATCCTCTGCCGCCCGTGGAGGCTGTCCCTGGAGGGATGGAAAAGCTTCGATACCCGTCGGGCCGATCACCAGCAGATGATGACTCAGCCGACAGGCTTCTGCGGCATCATGCGTTATCAGCAACACGGTGTGCCCGGCCAGCACTTCCGCGGCCAGCGTCTGAATCTGACTGCGGGTCAGGGCATCCAGCGCAGAGAAGGGCTCATCCATCAGCACCACGGGCTGGCGGGTATAGAGGGTGCGAGCCAGTGCGGCGCGCTGACGCATCCCGCCGGAGAGCGTCGCGGGCCGTGCGGTGGCATAACGACTCAGACCGACACGCGCCAGCAGGTGCTGTGCCCGCTCACGATCCGGCTTCTCCCCGTTCAGGCGGCTGGCCAGACAAACGTTCTGCTCCACTGTCAGCCACGGATAGAGCAAGTCCTGTTGTCCCATCCAGGCGATGCGTCCGGTCAGCGGCAGGCCATCACTGCCGCTGACCTGGCCGGAGGAAGGCGGTAACAGACCGGCAATCACCCGCATCAGACTGCTTTTACCCACGCCGCTCGCCCCCAGCAACGCTGTAAACTGGCCACCCGCAATCTCCAGAGTGAGCTGGCTGAAGAGCTGCTGCTGACCCAACCTGAGTGACAGCTGACGGATTGCGATACCAGGCGGCGCCGAACAGGCTGACGCAATCATGGGCGGACCTGCAGACTGGCCGCATGATTCAGTCCCATCTGCCAGAACGCGGATTCCAGCCGTGTGGCGGTAGTGAAAATCTGCGCCAGTGAGGCAAAACGCTGCTCAGCCGCACGCTCGCCCGCCAGGGTTTCAAACAACGAAAGGGCGTTGCGAACGCCGTTCAGATAGGACTCATCGCCGTAGTTTTCTATCCACGCCGCATAAGGATTATCGCTGAAGCGGGTTGCAGGATCCTGTAGCAGGGTCAGACCCGTTTCAGCGTACCCGGCGACACAGGGCATCAGCGCGGTCAGCAACTCCAGCGCATCGCCGCTGTGGCCCACATCCAGCACATAGCGGGTGTAGTTGAGCGTTTCCACCGCCTCCGGTTCGCTCGCCATTGCCGCTTCGCTGATGCCCCACTGCTGGCAGTAGTCCAGATGCAGCGGCAGTTCGCTGACGATGGCGTTGAGCGACGCCGTCGCGCTGCGCAGGGCGTCCGGTGCGGAGAACTTGCTTATCAGCAGGCCCCAGGCGCGGGCGAAGTGCAGCAGAAACAGATAATCCTGGGTGAGATAATGGCGAAACGCGGCGGGGGGCAGCGTACCCTGACCGAGCTGCTGTACAAAGTCATGTGCCACATAGGCATGCCAGTGAGGGCCAGCCTGTTGACGCAGACGACCGTAAAAGCCGGTTTCGAAAAGCGGATGTGTCATCAGATCTCCTGTCACAATGGAGATCCGGGCATACGGGCTGGAACAGGGAGTGATGCAGGAGATGACGCAGAAATATCTGCCGACCCGTCCCTTCGCTGGCATGACCCAGATCAGGTTCAAAGGGTTCGGCTTACGCCATCTCAGCCCATGACAGGACACCCCTCGGAGACATCGGTTATACGATAATTACCGGCAGAGTACAACGGCAGGTTGACTGCATACCTGCGGCGTCGCTGACAGGCGTATCACCGCAGACACAATACTCAATAAGTGACGTTGTCACTCAAGATCGGCTCCGTTGCTGGCAATGACCTTCTTATACCACCAGAATGACTTTTTACGCGTGCGGGCCAGCGTACCACGCCCGAGATCGTCGCGGTCAACATAGACAAAACCGTAGCGTTTACTCATCTCGCCGGTTGAGGCCGCCACCAGATCGATGCAGCCCCAGCTGGTGTAGCCCATGACCGGCACGCCATCTTCAATCGCGTCACCCATAGCGCGGATGTGTTCACGCAGATAGCTGATGCGGTAGTCGTCATGGATTTCGCCATTGGCATCGGGTTCATCGCGTGCGCCCAGACCATTTTCGACCAGGAAAAGCGGCTTCTGATAGCGGTCATACATCATGTTCATGGTGATCCGTAATCCGAGTGGATCGATGCCCCAGCCCCATTCACTGCGCGGCACATGGGGATTCGTCAGAGACTTCACCACATTGGCGGCGCTGCTGTTCTGCTCGTTCATCTCCGCCGAGGCGCAGCGTGAGGCGTAGTAGCTGAACGAAACAAAATCGACGCTGTTTTTCAGAATCTCCGCGTCACCCTCCTCGATCTTCAGCGTTACGCCTTTCTCCCGAAACAGCCGGGCCGCGTAGGCGGGATAGGCGCCGCGTGCCTGCACATCAATAAAGAAGAGGTTTTCGCGATCTTTCTCCAGCGCGGCCCAGACATCCTCCGGTTTACTCGACCAGGGGTAGAAGTTGCCGCCCGCCAGCATGCAGCCAACCTGGTTAGCCGGATTGACCTCATGCGCAATGCGGGTCACCTGCGCGCTGGCGACCAGTTCATGATGCGCCGCCTGATATTTCACCTGCTCCGGATTTTCGTCGGGTTCAAACACCAGTCCGGCACCGGAGAAGGGGCTGTGGAGCAGGATATTAATCTCGTTAAAGGTCAGCCAGTACTTCACCAGACCATCAAACGCCTCGAAACAGCTGCGGGCATAGCGGGCAAAAAAGTCGATCATTTTACGGTTACGCCACGAGCCATACTCCGTCACCAGATGCATCGGCACATCAAAATGGCAGAGGGTGACCAGCGGTTCGATCTGATGTTTCCGGCACTCTTCAAACACTGAACGGTAAAAAGCAATGCCTTCCGGGCAAGGTGTCAGCTCATCGCCGTTGGGATAGAGACGGCTCCAGGCAATTGAGGTGCGGAACACGCTGAAACCCATCTCCGCCATCAGCGCGATGTCCTCCCGGTAGCGATGATAAAAATCGATCGCATTATGGCTCGGGTAGAACTCGTCGTCGCGAAGCGCAAACCGTTTTTCAAGACCGAGTTTGACCGGCATCCGGTGCGGGCCATGCGGGATCATATCGACGGTGGTTAACCCTTTTCCGCCTTCGCGAAAACCGCCTTCGCTCTGGTTGGCGGCCAGTGCACCGCCCCATAAAAACCCTTGCGGAAACCTTGATTCAGACATGCATTCCTCTTTTCCGGGTCGGTAAGACCCTTTCCTTTAGTGACTGTTAATGGCGTTAACGCGTTCGGGTACGGCTGCCGGTTGTGCCGCGGTGGTGGCGTCGGTTTCAGGGATATCTTCAAAGCCTAATAGCAGCGTCAGCACAAACGACAGCACCACAGACAACACCATCACCGCGCCGACCCAGACAATACTCATCGGGTTGGTGGGATCAAAAAACTGCACGCTGGTAAACAGGCCAGGCGACGCCATCGAGTGGCTGGCCAGCCCGCCAATGCCTGCTACCGCGCCGCAGATAAAACCGCTGATCAGACAGGCGACCAGCGGGCGTTTCAGGCGGACGGCCACACCATACAGCGCAGGTTCTGAAATGCCGGCAACGATAGCGGAGGCCGCCGCCGCGAGCGCGGTCTGACGCAGTTCCCGGTTTTTGGTGCGGAAGGCTACCGCCAGAGACGATCCCCCCAGCGACAGGTTGGCACCAATCTCGGAGGGCATCACCATGCCCTCTTTGCCGGTTTCAGCAATGGTCTGAATGATGGTCGGGGTAAACACGCGGTGCATACCGGTCATCACCAGCAGGGGCCAGATCGCGCCCATAATCGCGACCGAGAGCCAGCCGAGATAGCCATGGACGGTGTAGACCAGCGCAGAGATGCCGCTGCCGATCCAGATGCCAATCGGACCAATCAGCACGATTGCGATGGGTGCGGCAATCAGCACAATCAGCATCGGTTTCAGGAAGTTTTTGGTGACGGCCGGGGTAATGCGGTCCACGCCGCGCTCAATGTGTGACAGGATCCAGGTCATCACCAGCGCCGGAATCACCGTGTAGGTATATTTCACCGCCGTGACCGGAATGAAGGCAAATTCTACGGCCTGACCCTGCGCCGCTTTCGCCATCAGATCGATAAAGTTAGGGTGCACCAGCACGCCAGCAATGGCGATCGCCAGCGACATATTGGTTTTAAACTTCAGCGCGGCAGAGGCGGCTACCATCACCGGCAGGAAGAAAAAGGCCCCGTCGCCAATCACGTTGAGGATCACCAGCGTGGAGGAGCCTTTTTCAAACACACCGGCTATATCCAGTATCATCGCCAGCAGCTTAACCATCGACCCGCCGATAATGGCCGGGATCAGCGGTGACATCGTGCCGACCAGCGCATCCAGAATGCCTGCGCCGATGCTTTTCAGCGTGATTTTGCGTTTCACCGGTGTGGATGAGTCGGCGGCAGGGTATCCCATCGCCTGCAGCGCCTGAAAGGCCTGAGAGACGTTATTGCCAATGATCACCTGACACTGGGTGTCGTTGTGAACCACGCCCATCACGCCATCGATCGCTTTCAGCCGGGGATAGTCCACCTGGGTTTCATCTTTCACCACAAACCGCAGTCGGGTCATGCAGTGCGTTACGGCTTCGATATTGTTGAGGCCGCCTAGCGCATCGACGATGGCGCGTGACACCTCGGCATAGTTTCTGGGCATGATCGCTCTTCTCTGTAGGGTAAATCGGTCAGTGTTGTTATGTTTTGCGCCTGCATGCAGGCAGATAGGAAACCGGTTTCACAAAATCATGAAGGGCTTTTATGACCGGGACAAGCCTAAAAATCAGCCAGATTTTCATTTTGTGACCGGCGTCACCTGCCATTGGCGCAAAGGCCGGCTGAGCGCGAGGGTAAATATTTCCAATATTGAGAGGCTTAGGTAGACTGCAGAACGACGCAGTAAAGGAGCATCAGCATGGCAACGATTCAGGAAGTGGCGAACAGGGCGGGCGTCTCAAAAGCGACAGTGTCACGCGTGCTCTCCGGCAACGGGTATGTCGGTCAGGAAAAGCGTCAGAGAGTTCTCGATGCGATTGCCGAAACCGGCTCCCGGCCTAATCTGCTGGCGCGCAATCTGGCAACGAAAAGCTCTCAGACTATCGGGCTGGTGATCACCAACACCCTCTACAGCGGAAGCTACTTTACGGAACTGATGGCGCACTCGGCGCGCATACTGGAGCAGCAGGGCCGCCAGCTGATTCTGGCCGATGGCAAACATACGGCGGAGCAGGAGCAGGCGGCAATTCAGTTTCTGCTCGATCTGCGCTGCGACGGCATCATCATCTATCCGCGCTTTCTGTCCATTGATGCGCTGGATGCCATTATCTCCCGTCACAAACAGCCGATCCTGGTCATTAACCGGCGGCTGCGTGTCAATCAAAGCTACTGCATCTACAGCGATCAGCACGCCGGCAGCGTCACGGCGGTGAGTCATCTGCTGAATCAGGGGCATCGCGACATCGCCTTTATTACCGGATCGCTCGATTCCCCGACCGGGGTGGAACGCCTCTCCGGCTATCGTGCCGCGCTGGCAGCACAGGGTATCGACGCCGATCCGGCGCGTATTGTGTCAGGCCGCTGGACGGCTCAGAGCGGGATGGAGGCCGTGGATACGCTGCTGGTACGCGGGGTATCCTTCTCCGCGCTGGTGGCGAGTAATGATGAGATGGCGATCGGGGCGATCAAACGGCTTACAGCGTGCCGGATAGCGGTGCCCGATCAGGTTTCAGTGATCGGTTTCGATGATATCCCGCTGGCACCCTACATCACGCCGTCATTATCCAGCATGAAACTGCCGGTGACGGAGATGATCAATGAAACGATTCATCGCCTGCTGACCATGCTGGATGGCGGTGACTGGTCTGCCCATCCCCCCTTTACCGCCAGCCTGATGCTACGCGATTCGGTCACGCAGGGACCGGGCGCGGTTTAACCCGTGGCGACCGTTATCACGTTAACCGCGCGCGCCTTAAGCTGCTCTGCCGTGACGGCATCCAGCGTTTTATCGGTAATCACATGCCCGACCTGATAACCGGATGAGAGCGGATAGGGATGGATCTGGCCAAATTTAGAGGCGTCGGTCAGGGCGTAGTTTTCCGCCCCTTTTGCCAGAACGGCATCCACCACATCACAGCGCAGCATGTTGCGACCGGTAAAGCCGGTTTCCGGATGCCAGCCATCCACGCCGACAAATGCCCGGTGAAAGTGAACCTGCTGAATGGAGTAGCGGGTCAGCGGGCCGACAACCGACTCACTGCTTTTCTGCAGCATCCCACCCAGCACAATCACTTCGCAGGCCGCCTCACGCAGAAGCTGGGCAATGTAGTGGCTGACGGTAATCAGGGTCAGATCGGCACGGTCGGCCAGCGCGCGCGCCAGCAGGGCGTTGGTGCTGCCGCCTTCAATAAATACTGACTCCCCGGCTCAACCAGGCGGGCGGCGTGAAGCGCCAGCGCCTGCTTGATGGGATAGCGGGTGTTCAGGCGGGTACCGACATTATCGCTGTCCAGCGCCAGCGCAGAGCCGTGAACCCGCCGCAGCAGACGGTCACGCTCCAGCAGCGTCAGATCCTGACGCACGGTAACTTCAGAAACCCCGGTGAGCTGTGCCAGTTCACTGACCGTCACGCTGCCCCGGCTATTAACCAGTTGAATAATCTGATGATGTCGCGGATTCATAATGGGATGTCGCAGAAAACAGGAGTGGCAGTGTATCAGGGTTTTCCCCGCGCCGGTGCAGCGCGGGGGCAGATTAGGCTAAATCCAGCGAGCGACGTCCGTTAAGATTGAGATCTTCCGGCCTGAAACGTTGATCCCACGACGCTTCATAATGCTCCGGAGGAAAATCGCCTGGCGAATGGCCCTGCGCCAGCGCCTGTGCGACATGGCGGGCATAGAGGCGGTTTTTTTCACACAGCGGGGCGGCCGGAATGTACATCACATTGCTCCAGCCCTGCTGATCCCTGACCGGCGCCACGGCGTGAATCACATCACAGTGCCACCACACCGAATCCCCTGCCTCTAAGGCCGGTATCGGACAGAGTCCGGCCATCAGGTGCGGATGCCACTGCTCGTTAACCGGCAAGACCCGGCCTGGGGCGACGCCGCAGAGCTCATCCTCCGGCACATCCGAAAGCAGTGGACGCAGCAGCACATAAGCCATCGCCTGCGGCACCGGCACGACGTGCAGCAGGCCCTGACCGGGGATCATATCAGAGAGGGCAGTCCAGCCCTGAAAGGTGCGGAACACAGAACATTTGGTGGTGCCAGGCAGATCATACTCATCCACTTCAGTGCGGTGTGCCGCGTCCCAGGGATCATAAGCGGCAAAGTCACCGTGAAACAGCTTACTGAAAACCTGCTGATAAGCCGGGAGCAGCCAGCGTTCCAGCGCGCCGGAATCGGTATGAGCCCCTAATCCGCCGGAGGTGGTGCCAGGCAGGCGACGGCGAATGCGATCGGGATAGATGATGCTGACATCCGGGTCAAACCACTCTTTGCCCTGTGAATCAAAGGTCCATAACCTGTTCAGGAAAGATTGCGCGTGCGCCATTGCCGGGCTTTGTCGCGCCTGCATTTGCGCCTGCGACCAGTAAACAGGATAAATTTCAGGACGCGAGGCGGCCAGCGTGCCAAAAAAATCATCGCCCGGCCCGCGATACTGTTCGTCAAACCGGTTGAGCTCCAGATAGTCGAGCATCGACTTATCCCAGGCCAGCGCCTGGTCCCGGGGAAAGTGCTGCTTAATCACGACACAGCCGCGCCGTTTAATCCGCGCCCGGGTTTCATCTGAAACCTGTCCGTCTGCAATATCATGCATCGGCACCACTGGCCAGGCGCTGCCCGTCCACTCCTCATCCGCTTTTGCCTCCGTAATCGCCGCCTCGATGTTGTCACACACCTGCCGGAACAGGCCTTCAACATCACCAATCTGCTGACGCAACTGCTGTTTCACTGCGCGTATTGCCGCTTTGACGTCTTCCGGCAATGGGGTCGATCGGGTCTCATCACGCATCTCAGGCTCCTCAATATTCGGGTTGAGTTACGAATGTAATTAAAATAACCTTCATTCGTAATTTACGGCTGAGATTAACATCTTTTTAACGCTCCGAAACGTGCGTGATAACACAACTCCGGAACCGGAAGGCTCCGAAAGCCGTTAGCAACGTCACTATTTGCATTCTCATTAATCCACACAGCGAGTAAGCTTTATGAATCAAATCAATCAGCCGAAAGGACAGAACGGCGACTCTATAGGGGCAGGTGAGATGGCGGTTAAGATGATTGCGGTGGATATGGATGGCACCTTTCTGGACGACAACAAAGCGTACAACGTTCAGCGGTTTTCACGGCAGTATGCGCTGCTGAAGCAGAAGGGCATCCGTTTTGTGGTCGCCAGCGGAAACCAGTATTACCAGTTACAGCGCTATTTTCCCGACATCAAAGATGAGATCGCGTTCGTCGCAGAGAATGGCGCGTGGGTTTCAGACTGCAACGAAGAGATCTTCTGTGGCGAGCTGGCCCGCGAGAAGGTGCACAAGATTCTGGATATCCTGGCGCATGAACCCGATATTGCGGTGGTGGTCTGCGGGCGTAATGGCGCTTACATGCACGCATCGGCTTCTGACGAGGTGATGGCTAAGCTCTCAAATCACTATCACCGGCTGGAAAAACGCGATGACCTCTATGCCATTGACGATACAATTTTTAAATTCTCGCTGAATCTGGAGCATGAAGGGGTGGATGCCCTGCTGCAACGGCTGCATGCCCGACTCGGCGAGCTGGAAAATATCATGCATCCGGTCTCCAGCGGGTTTGGCTTTATCGACCTGATCATTCCTGGCTGCCACAAGGCGCATGGCATTGCGCTGCTGCAGGAGAAGTGGGGCATCAGCGACTGCGAAGTGCTGGCCATCGGTGACAGCGCCAACGACATTGAGATGCTGCGTCAGGCCTGTTTCAGTTTCTCAATGGCGAATGCCGCCGCTTCTGTCGCCGCCGTGGCGCGATATCAGACGCAAAGCAACAATGAAGAGGGGGCGCTGAATGTGATCTCCCGCGTGCTGGCGCGCGAATTTCCCTTTGAGTGAGGCCGGGCCGGGCTGACAGGCCCACCTGGTCCTCCTTACACCTCCCGATGGCTGCGCGCGTGATCCTCCATTTCATCCAGCGCAGCCTGATTTTCCAGGCCCCACTGATACATCTGCTCAATCGGCCCGGCAAATGTCATGCCCAGCGCGGTCAGGCTGTACTCCACTTTCGGCGGCACCACCTGCCAGACATGGCGTGCAACCAGCCCGCGCTGCTCCAGCTCGCGCAGCGTCTGAATCAGCATCTTCTTTGAAATTCCCTGCAGGCTCCGCTCCAGCTCACCCGTGCGCGCACGGTGTTCCGGCCAGTGATAAAGCGCATGCAGCACCATCGTGCTCCACTTGACGGAAAAAAGTTCCAGCAGGCGGCGCGGCGGTGAATCCGCATAAAACAGCAGTTTTCCATCAACCCAGGCTGGCATCATTGCCTCCTTAGCAGGGTGGTAACCAAAAGGTAACTACTACCAAAACCGATCCCATGTGTCTATAGTGTGCCGCTTTCTTTACGACCATCAGGTGAGAAGAGGCAACAGATGAAGATTAATGCACTGGTCGCCAGTCAGGCAGATCAACCGCTGCGCGCAGGTCAGGTGGAGTTACGCGAGCTGCAGGCTGACGATGTTAAACTCGAGATCCTTTACTGCGGCGTCTGTCACTCCGATTTGCATATGGCGCGCAATGAGTGGGGCGTAAGCCGCTATCCCCTGGTGCCGGGTCACGAAATTGTCGGCCGGGTGGTGGCAGTGGGTGAGAACGTCACTCAGTTTGCGGTCGGAGAGATCGCCGGGGTCGGCGTGATGGTTGACGCCTGTCGCGAGTGCCATTTCTGCCAGCAGCATGAAGAGCAGTATTGTGAGGCAGGCTTTACGCCGACCTACAACGGAACCGATAAGTACACCGGTAACACGACCTTTGGCGGTTATGCCCAGCATGTGATTGCCGATCACCATTTTGTCGTGCGGGTGCCCGATAACCTGGCGCTGAACGCGGTGGCACCGCTGCTCTGCGCGGGCGTCACCGTCTGGTCACCGCTGCGCCACTTTAATGTTAAAGCGGGGGATCGCGTCGGGGTTGTAGGCCTGGGCGGCCTGGGCCATATGGCGGTTAAGCTGGCCAGTGCGCTGGGCGCAGAGGTCACCTTATTTACCACCTCGCCAGAGAAAGGGGCGGATGCCCGCCGGCTGGGCGCTAAAAACGTGGTGGTTTCCCGTGACGCGGCCCAGATGGCAGCCTGTCAGGCATCGCTGGATATCATTCTGGACTGCGTGGCTGCGCCACACGATCTCGATCCCTATCTGAATGCGCTGAAAACCAACGGTCAGCTGGTGCTGGTGGGTATCCCCGATCAGCCTCATCCGTCACCGAATGTGACACCGATGGTGTTCCGCCGTCTGAGTATTACCGGCACCTCAATTGGCAGTATTCAGGAGACGCAGGAGATGCTCGACTTCTGTGGGCAGCACAACATCACGGCGGATGTTGAGATGATAACCGGTGAAGAGGTCGAAACAGCCTTTGAACGTATGCTGACCAGCGATGTGAAATATCGTTTTGTGATTGATATGCAGAAAACGCGCTGGTAACGCCAGGGGGCACGCTGTGAAGGCGTGCCCTTCACGATGCCCGCGTTGCTGAATGAGCGATGATAGTTACAACATGCTGTTACGTTGCTGAATCAGGTTTCAGATAGCCGGGTGCGAAAGGGCTGAGCAGCCAGACCGGGCCTGTTGCAGCAAAAAAATACCCGGCTTGCGGGCCGGGTATCCTCTCGATTCTGGCGTTTTAGTTACGCCTGCGCGTCATCCGCTTTATCCTTCGCCGCTTCCTCTTTCTCTGCGGCATGAGTGAAAGGTTTGAGCAGCTGTATATCCAGAATCACATAGACCATGGTGCTGATGAACAGCGAAATCACACTGCCGAAGACGCCGCTGGTGGTGAAGGTCAGATAGTTATAGGTGACCAGCCAGGTCAGGCAGATAAACAGCGCGAGAGAAATGTAGAGATTGGGCACGGAGTAGTTACTGGTGCCGCCCCCCTGGGTATGGGTAGCTTTAAACAGATTACCGAGAGAATATTTTTCCAGCACCAGGATGGCATTTTCCCAGTTGCGCTGTTTACGCGCGCTGGCGCGTGTCAGGAACAGATAGAGAATAGAGACAAAAAAACCGGAGAAGGCGATCAGCACCGGAATCGCCTCCAGAGCATATTCGATGCTCTTATGGCCGGTGGTGGTGCTGAGATCCAGCGTCAGCGAGGCACCGAGCGCAGCATATAAAAACAGGAACAGCAGCATAAATGTCAGAGTGCGTTTCCAGTCACCGTCGATCTCTGCTTCTTTTTGCTGGATAGCCAGCTGAAGCGATTGCTGAATCTGTCGTGCCTGAGGTGAATCTGTGTCGAGCGTGTCGCAGGGCGCAGCAAAGAAGTTATGCATAAACAGCGCATCTTCTTTCTGAATAGTGATTTTCATCAGAAACCTGTGTGCGGAGAAATTTCCTTTATTCTAATCGGCACGACATGAATTAACAGTCACTTTGCCTTTTAAGCCCGCATTAATGGGAAATATACCTTCTACCGCTTGTCCTTATGGGTGAGATTAACGGCCATGATTTCACGGCTTTTCTGAAGCACGCAGTAATCGGGCATGACTATTTCTCCACAGGTGTGTCGAGCGCCTTAAACTGCTTGATGGCGTCATGAATGTTATTGGTTTCCACGGTCGCAATGCAGCGGTCACCGTTGAAAACATCATAACGGGCATTGCGCAGCTGAAACAGCAGATCGCGTCCCCGAAAGTGGATGCGTTTCTGTCTGACGCCAATGCCATGCCGCCGTAACAGGGCCTGTGACAGGCGATCGGTCTCTTTAGTCATTCCGTTAGCCTCCCGGCAGTACGTGGTCACTGCCAGTAAACCTGATAAACATTAGTTTTATATTAAGAGACAACCCTGTTTTTCGCATGGCCATCCGATGAAGCGGGACGAATGCGCTGCAAAGTGAAGAAGATGCGGGACAGAGGCGGTTTCTGACTTAATAAACCGTAAATGCGGTACACTCATCTCACGCTTCGCCACGAGACAGACTGCTATGAACGACAAGAAGATGATTTCCATTGATCAGTTCAACGCTGATGAACGACTGGCCGTCGAACAGACCGTTAAAGGGCTGATGGAAAAGTATCGTCAGCGCACCGGTAAAGAGCCGGATAGTAAAAAGGAAAAAGAATTCAGCAGTGAAGCGCGTCGGATCGTTATGACGGCAAAGCAGGAAAAAGAGAAAGCGCAGGCGCTGAAGGCGAAAAAACCCCTCCGCAAAAAGAAACCCTCCTCACTGACAGCCAGCGAAATCAGCGACTTCAGCTGGTCCGCCTCGGTTGCTAAAGGCCGCAGATAAAAACCTAGCCTTCGTGCTGGCAGGCGACAGCAGTCATCTGTCAGCCGAACAATACCGGCTTTTAACGCGTAGTCGATCAGTCTTAATCCGGCAATAAGAATATTCTGCAAATATATTACTTTTATTCACCAGTTTGGATAAACTGACGTAATCTTTCGCTGCTTCAGTCTGCATATGAACTATTACACACCTGACGATGCTCAACTGAGGCGGCGCGCCAGCCGATTCGTGCGCCGTATGTTTATGATGCGTCAGCTTGGTACGCTGCTCTGCTTTTTGCCCATCCTGTCAGTGCTGATGGAGCGGGGGAAATGCGCGGAACTCTGCCTGCTGCTGTTCGTCAACGCGTTTGTCTGGCCCTATGCCGCCTACAGGCTGGCCTTACGATCGCGCGACCCCACAGGATTTGAACGCAAGAGTCTGACGCTGGATGCGGCTTTTGGCGGCGTCTGGGTAGGGATGATGGCGCTGAGTCCTTTCCCCTCACTGGTTATTATGGCCGTGCTGATTTCTGACCGCTATTCCGCGGGCGGCTGGGTACAGCTGAAATCTGCGCTGCAGGCCTTTTTACTCACCTTTGTGCTGGTATGGTCAGTCGCGGGTGCACCGATCATGCTGAACTTCTCTACCCGTACCGCCTGGCTGACTCTGCCTCTGGCCAGCGTTTATCTGCTGGTGCTCAGCGTGGTTTCGCACAATCTGACGCTGAGCCTGCGTAAGAAGAATCGCGAGCTGGAGCGCATCGCGCTGATGGACCCCGGCCTGAAAATCCCGAACCGTCGTCTGTTTGAGCAGCGACTGGAAAGCGAATTTCTGCGCACTCAGCGAGGCGAGGGCAACGCCTGGCTCATGCTGCTGGATGTGGATCACTTCAAACAGGTTAATGACACGTTTGGCCATGAGGCGGGCGACTTTCTGCTGACAGAGATTTCGGCACTGTTACGAAACAGCGTCGGTCTGAAAGATATTCCCGCCCGATTTGGCGGGGATGAGCTGTGCGTCATTGTGCGTGAGGCCGATGAAGCCAGCATCCTGCGACTGGCTAAAAAGATCCAGGAAGGCATTACCTTGCTGCGGTTGCCTGCTTCGCCCACTTTTCAGAGTTCGGTGAGTATCGGGATTGCTTCAGCGCGCGAAGCGGCTTCGATTCATGAATGGCTGCGACGCGCTGATGAGGCGCTTTATCAGGTGAAGCGTGCCGGACGCAATGATGTGCATGTCTGGCGGGCTTCCTCCCTCAACACACTCAGTGAAGTTCGCGACTGAAAAAGTTCAGAGCCTGAGACACTCTCAGGCCACTGGATTAAATTGCCGGGTAATCACCGGTGCCTTCCGGCCAGGGCGTCAGCAGATCGAAGCCGCTTTCCGTCACGGCGACCGTATGCTCCCACTGCGCCGAGAGTGAACGATCTTTTGTCACCACCGTCCAGCCATCAGACAGCACGCTGGTGCCCGCTTTACCGGCATTGATCATCGGTTCGATGGTGAAGATCATGCCCGCTTTGAGTGGCATACCCTGGCCCGGCGTGCCGTAGTGCAGCACCTGCGGTTCGGTGTGGTAAATCTCGCCCACCCCGTGACCGCAATATTCACGCACCACGGAGAAACCAGCTGCTTCTGCCACACGCTGTATTGCGGCGCCGACATCGCCCAGCGTTGCGCCCGGACGGACCGTTTTGATCCCGGCCACCAGCGACTGATAGGTGATCTCTACCAGCCGTTTCGCCCGGACTGATGGCGTGCCAACGAAGTACATGCGGCTGGTGTCGCCGTACCAGCCATCCTTGATGACCGCTACATCGATATTAACGATATCGCCATCCTTGAGCTTTTTCCCGGCCGGGATGCCGTGGCAGACCACATGATTGACGGAGGTGCAGGTAGTGCGGGTATAGCCTTGATAGCCGATGTTGGCTGGCGTCACCTTCAGTTCGTTCACAATAAAGTCGTGACAGATATCATCCAGCTCTTCGGTGGTGATGCCAGGCCGGACGTGTGGCGTGATCATGGCCAGCACCTGCGCGGCAGCCTGTCCCGCTGCCCGGGCCATCTCGATTTCTGCTGCGGTATGAATTTTAACGCTGTTCATGACACATCTCCTTGTGTGGCGAGGATCTCTTCAGGAAGCATATTCCGGATATCGGTGCGGCCTTCCACCTCCAGCCGGATCAGCATCTGCGCCAGTTGGTGTTGGGTCTGCTGGGGATAGAGTTCCGCCAGCATGCCGATTTTAAGCCAGTGTTCAGCCTGTGCATTGATGGAGCGGCTCATCGCCTGACTGGCGATGCGCAGATTCTCATGCATCAAATCCGAGATTTTAACGATACCCATGCTAATCCTATATAAAACGTATATGTTTCGTATATAGCATATCCTTAACCTCATGAGTTGAAAAGGCAAATTTCAGCCCGACCGAAAATGTCCGAAATTTGTCCGAAATTACAGATACATCATACCAGTACGTACGCATCGCCACGGGAATCCAGGTACTTCTGAGTCATGGTGAGATTCCTGTGGCCCAGCAGCCGCTGTGTAAATGCCTGACCGTAATGTGCCTCATATAATCTTCCTGACAGGCTGCGGATCTCGTGAAAGGTTGGCGGGTTTGGTAATGTGTCCAGACCGCAGCGGGCCCGCGTGCGCGTAAATGCCTGCGTCAGGTTTTCCGGACGAACCGGGCCGGGTCTGCGTCCATGCCGTCGTGCAGCAGAATAGATAAAAGGGTGAACCATCATTTTACTGGCTGGCAATGGGATATTAATCATGCGGTTTGGTTACAGTGCAAAAGTGGATGCATTTTTTTTGCTGGATGATGAAGAGGCTTACAGGGCAGGTGGCACCTGGCAGGATGATATTATTCCCGTTACGGAAGACGTCTGGCGTCAGTTTGTCAGTCAGCCACCGGAAGGCAAAACACGCGGTGCAGGAAAAAACGGCATGCCTGAATGGGGTGATATTCCTGATCGGGAAAAAAGGGAGGCAGACCGGCGTTTTGCATTAAAGAGTGACCTGCTGGAAAGGGCGGTCGATGAAATACGCATGCTGACAATTGTTCAGGACGTTTATGGACTGAGTGATGAGGAGAAAGGAAAACTCGCTGACTGGAAAAAATATTTAGCGGATGTCTACAGGATGGAAATAAACAGTAAGGATAAGGTTGACTGGCCCCGTGCGCCGGGCAAGGCATAAAATGGCCCACATCCTGTGGACCATAAAACAAAAACTCAGAAGCGATAACCAACATCCATAAAACCGCTTTTGAGCTGGTGTTTTTTATCATCAAAACTGGCGCGCGAGCCTTCATAGCCTGCAGTCAGCGCCAGATTATCAGCAGGATTAAGCGTAATACCGGTGCTGTATGCATACTGACTGGATGACTGACCGTGCGTGTTGTCAGAAGCAGAAACAGGCTTGACGCTTCGGGCAGGGAATTCGACTCTCGAATGAGAAATACCCCCAAGAGCAAATACGCTTAAATTCTCAGATAGCCGGTAGGTTGGCCCAGCCATTACGGAGTAATATTCAGCCTTGCTATCAAGGTTATGTTTTTTTCGGTAACTCTCTCTGCAGGTTTTATCAGCCTGTCTGCATGAGGAGAGTTCATCCTGCCAGCTATTCTTCATCGCGGTCAGCGACCCCATCACACCCCTGGGTTTCGCATTCTCATACTGAAACCTGAAGTTCCCGCCTCTGACATCTCCAAAATCTCTGATATGCCCCTGTTCATAACCTAAAGACATGGTCGGCCTTTCCTGTGACCCGTACGCCATCGTGGCGGAGCACGTAATCACAGCGATCGCGAGACCTGATAATGATTTTCTGAACAACATCTGAACTCCTTTTAAACATGGGATGCTGATTTCGGCATGCATACCCGTTGAGGGAGACCCATTTATATCCAGTGTGAAGTTCAGAAAAGTGAAAACAGACAGTTTTAATGAAACTGGTCCGTTTTTGTGATGTTACTGAGGGGTTTGCCCGCAAAGAAGGCGAGGGCGATATAAGTCTCGAATACTGGCAGAAAGAGCATAAGTGGTTTTTCTCAGTGCAGAACATTTTTCTGGCAATATGGAAATTATCGCAAAATAATTTGAGGTGATTGAGTCGTTGTAAGATTGAACGGGTATTCTGGCATTTCATACCTTATGATTTATTACAATGTCCGCTTCTGGCACAAAGCGGACGTCATACCAGCTTTGCAAGAAATGAACGAAAGCTGAGAGCGATCTCGCGATCGGACTAACTATCATAGTTTTACGAATGCCAATCCGAGTGTGTAACGTGGCTAAGCTATCGAATTTTCTCCCGGCAGGCAGACGTTGCAGCTGCAATTTCATCGGCAATCTTCTGCACGGTCATCCTACCTGCTAAAGCTGGTAATAACGGGGTTTCACTCTATTCAGACTGAAACCCCGAAGATTTAATGGCAATTAACTAAACTGGCTTCTGATTATTTTTATAATTTAGTATCACTTTATAACTTCTCTGGGCTCCCCTTGATAAGTTACACTAATAGCGATCAAAACAAGCTTAGCGATTTGCTGTGGCGTATAATAATCTGAAAAATTCTGGAAAATAGCTTTCTCAAAATCTGTTAACCCGTCATTGGTATCAACAAACGCTGGCGTGCCGTCCGGGAAGTAACGAAACTCTATATGACGCCGCTTCATTTCTGTTTGCATATTGTAAAAAATACGTTTGTTTTCACTTTCACTGCCTTCCAGCTTAGCCCAGGTCAGAAAATCATAAAATGGCTTGAGTCTCTGATTTATGTTCTCTTTATTAAAATTCCCTGTGCCAGCAACCAGAAGAAATACGGTACTACCATTTGTAATAAAATTATGACTACCATCAATATTTTCAGACAGTAAAACGGTGTTAGTATATTCTGTGAAATTATGATGGGTATCATTATATTTTTTAGGATGGATATCGATATCGTAAAACTTACTTCCCAGCAAAGTACCGCAACCGGACAGACTGAGTGTCATGATGAGGGACATTGTTAATCTGACAAAAAAATTACTCACTTGCATGCACCGTTCAAATAAAAACATTATCGGCAAGAAAAACCATAACTTTAGAGGATTCGTGTAATCGTTTTTATCCCTTCCCATCACCTTTGATATCAGAAAAGCTTGAATCTGCTGACCTGAAAAATCATATGCCATATCGCTTCATGATGAAGTTAATATGCCGTTCTCTGCCTGGATTAAAAAAAGATATAATAGTATTTCATATATCTGGTTTGAAGCGTACTGCACTGTCCCCGGTTGCTCCACACAAACTGTTGTTCACTACGTCCGCTTCTGGCACAAGGCGGACAGACGGCTCTGAAGGCCCGCTATGAGCGAAAATCTGACATAACCATCGGGTGCGCTGGGCCATTTAGGAGCATCAAAAACCAGGCCTGAGAGACCCGGGCTCTGTGAGTTCCCTCAAAGTGATCTACTATTCCGCGCAGCTATTAAGCCGGTGAGTTTTATGCTGAAGCGATGATGCAGACTATTACACGTCAGGCTGCTGCTTGCAGGTTGTAGGCTCCTGTGCGCACCTGCTAAAAAGTGTCGGGTTCAACTGAAGAGTTTCAGTGCCGCAATCCGCTTCAGCGACTCATCCAGCGCCTCGTCGCTGGCGGTCAGGCTCAGGCGTATAAACCCTTCGCCGCCAGCGCCAAAACCGTGCCCTGGAGCAACCAGAACCTGCGCCTCGTGCAGCAGGTGCTCGGTGAACAGCTGCGAGCTGTATCCCGCTGGAACCGGTAGCCAGAGGAAGAAGGTGCCCTGGCGGGCATCCACCGGCCAGCGCATCGCTTCCAGCGCGCGGATAACCCGCTCGCGACGATGGTGGTAAAGTGTGGCAAACTCCGCAACCGCGCTCTCCGGCAGACCCAGCGCGGTAATTGCCGCATCCTGCACCGCCCCAAACACTGTGCTGTAGCTGTGGGTGTGCAGCTTTTTAAATGCGCTAATCACCGAGGCATTGCCAACGGCGAAGCCGAAGCGCCAGCCTGCCATCAGGAAGGTTTTCGACATCGTATAGATCTCAACGCTCCACTCTTTAGCCTCCGGCTGCGACAGCAGGCTCGGCGGCGCGTCCTGCGGATGGCGGCCAATCGCCGAGTAGGCGAAATCGTGCAGAAGCGGAATGTTCAGCCGCTGCACGAATGCCAGCGCATCGTCAAACAACTGCGGGGTGGCCACCGCCCCGGTGGGATTGTGAGGATAGTTCAGCATCAGCAGCCCGGCATGCTGAGTGACAGCTTTCGGCACCTCGGTAAAGTCCGGCAGAAACTGGTTTGATGCGTGCAGCGGAATACCGTAGAACTTCGCCTGCGCCTGCGCGGCGGCCGAACGGTAAATGGGGTAGCACGGATCGGTCGAAATCATATACTGACCGGGCGCGAGCAGCGCACGCGGCAGGCCGGTCACGCCGATATGCGAGCCGTGGAAAACGGCAATTTCGCTATCCGGGTCCAGCTCTGTGCCGTACTGACGTTGATAAAAGCGGGCTATCGCCTGGCGCAGCGCGGGCTTGCCCCAGAACGATGGATAATCGTGGTTTTCTGGCTGCGCAGCGGCGGATTGCAGCGTGGCGACCACTGCTGCCGGCGTAGGCTGGCGCGGACTGCCGGAAGACAGGTCAATCAGCGGGCGCTGTGAGGTATCGATCTGTGCCGCCATCTTTTCCAGCGCACTAAACAGATTCTCTTCTAACTGATCAAGCAGGGGTGAAGCAGAAAATACCGGCATAACACATCCCGATAAAAAAATAATACCTGGACTATGGCATAGCCCGTCATTTCATAAAATGAAATTATCCGGCAGGAAAAATATTAAAATTAATAAGGATATTAATAAATCGCAATAACAAAAAACGGTTAAGGTTAGCACAATAAAGATATTGAGCGGAATTCACTTTTGCTGCAAAATCCTGAGTATATTGGAATCAATTATTTTTTTATTCAACACGTTACCGGAGAGAATGTTTCTATGCGCAGGTCATTGATTAGCGGAATTGTTGTTGCCTTATTGTCTTCTGCTGCAGTTATTTCGACAGCGCATGCCGATGATAAATTAATTCGTTTGGGTTTTAATCCCGGCCCTTATAAAGAACAGTTTCAGAAAGGCGTTGCGCCCTTTTTGATCAAGAAGGGGTATAAAGTCGAGTATAAAGATTTCAGCGACGGTATTCAGGTTAATGATGCGGTGGCGCGGGGTAATATTGAAGCCAATATTATGCAGCACCCGGTTTACTTAAAATCCGTCAACGAACGTCTGGGGATCGATAACGTCGGCATTGTGCAGGTGCCAACCCCACCAATGGGCCTCTATGCCGGCAAGCTCAACACGCTGAACACCCCAAAGCCGGGCACGGTGATTTCAGTCCCGAACCAGGCACCTAACGAATACCGCGCCCTGCTGGTGCTGCAAAGCCTCGGCTGGGTTAAGCTCAAGGCCGATATCGACCCGGCGACCTTCTCACAGAAAGCGATCATCGAAAATCCCTACAAAATAGTGCTGAAAGAAATGGATAACGCCCAGCAGGTTCGCGCATTGCCGGACGTTGATTTCGGCCTGATTCAGGGGAACTTTGCTGTCTCCAGCGGAATGAAATTAAGCTCGGCGCTGAAACTGGAAACGCCAACCAGCCAGTTTATCAATGTGGTCACGGTAGCCGGGAAAAATGAAGACGCGCAGTTCGCTAAAGATATCGTGGCAGGCTACCACTCCGCCGAGTTTAAAACCTATATCACCAGCCATTCGCAGTACGACGGCTACCTGCAGCCCAGCTATTTCAAATGAGCCAGCCGGTTATCCGCTTTAACGCGGTCAGCAAAACGTTTACCCGTAAGGGAGAAAGCTTCCTTGCGCTGGATAACGTCAATATGACGATTAATCAGGGTGATATCTTTGGCGTAATCGGTACCAGCGGCGCGGGAAAAAGTACGCTGCTGCGCTTAATAAACCATCTGGAAGCGCCTACTCAGGGCGATGTGCTGATTAACAATCTGTCGCTGCAGGGCATCAGTAAGAAACAGCTGAACCAATTAAAGAAAGATATTGGAATGATCTTTCAGCACTTTAACCTGCTGAACTCGCGCACGGTATTTCACAACGTGGCGATACCGCTGATCTTACAGGGGCGCGATAAAGCCTTTATTCGTGAGCGGGTGAGCGAGCTCCTGGCTTTCGTGAACCTCAGTGATAAAGCAGAAAGTTATCCCGATGAGCTTTCCGGTGGGCAAAAACAGCGCGTGGGGATTGCACGCGCGCTGGCCACCAATCCGTCAATTCTGCTGTGTGATGAAGCGACTTCGGCCCTGGACCCGCACACCACCGTGCAGATCCTGCTGCTGCTGCAGGAAATCAACCGCCGCTACGGCATCACCATTGTGCTAATTACCCACGAAATGTCCGTGGTACAGAAAATCTGCCACAAGGTCGCGGTGATGGCACAGGGGCGGGTAGTTGAACAGGGCAGCGTACTGGATCTGTTTGGCCAGCCTAAGGAGGAGGTCACCGCCAGCTTTGTACAGTCGGTGATCCATGATCGCCTGCCGGAACAGACCGTGGCGCGCATCAGGCAGCAAAGCCAGAGCCGGGCACTGCGGCTGGAATTCGTCGGTCAGACCGCGCAGCAGCCGATCGTTAACCGGCTGATCCGCGAGTATCTGGTGGAGGTCAATATCCTGTTTGCCAGCATGTCAGAAATTCAGAACACCATTCTCGGTTTTATGATCGTGCAGATCGGCGGGGAAACGGCGGACATTGATGCGGCAATCCGCTACCTCCATGACGCAGGAGTGAAAATCAGCGATGTTTGAATTTATTGATACCGCCGTGACCGGCGATCAGTTTCTGCTGGCGCTGTACGACACGCTGATTATGGTCAGCGTCTCGCTGGGATTTGGTGCGCTCCTTGGTATCCCACTTGGCATTGTGCTGGTACTGTGCCGCCCCGGTGGCATTTTGCCCAACGTGGCGCTGCACCAGCTCCTCAATCCCGTGGTCAATATCCTGCGTTCCCTGCCGTTTATCATCCTGCTAATCAGCATTCTTCCTGTCACCCGCTGGCTGGTCGGCACTACCATCGGCACCGCCGGCGCGATTGTGCCGCTGGTAGTGTTTATCGCTCCCTATATTGCCCGGCTGGTGGAAAGTTCTCTGCTGGAGGTAGATGACGGCATTCTTGAATCCGCCAACGCCATGGGGGCCAGTACCATCCAAACCATCTGGTACTTTATGCTGCCGGAAGCCGCATCATCGCTGATCCTGGCACTCACCACCGCCACGATCGGCCTACTGGGTGCCACCGCGATGGCCGGCACCGTCGGTGGCGGCGGCATCGGCGATCTGGCCATTACCTACGGATATCAGCGCTTTGATGCCTTCGCCACGCTCACCACCGCGCTGGTGCTGATCGTAATCGTGCAGCTTTTACAGACCTTCGGCACGCGTCTGGCGCGACGGATACGTCGCGAATAATGGTAAGGAGAAACAGTATGCCAGCAGTAGAGAGCTTTACGCTCGACCATAACAAAGTCATCGCCCCGTATGTGCGGGTGGCCGGCAATGAACAACACGTGCTGGGAAGTGTGGTGGAAAAATACGACCTGCGCCTGCTGCAGCCGAACGTGGATGCTATCCCGACAGCTGCAATGCATACGCTGGAGCACCTGCTGGCCTTCGGCCTGCGTGAAGAGCTGGAGGGCGTGATCGATATTTCCCCGATGGGTTGCCGCACCGGCTTCTATTTAATCCTGTGGGATAATCGCGACCCAAAAACCATCGCTACCGCGCTGACCCGCGTGCTGGAGCGTGTCGTTGATGCCACCGACGTCCCGGCGGTTACGCCACTGGAGTGCGGTAACTATCGCGACCACTCGCTGTTCTCGGCGAAAGAGTATGCGCGCCAGATATTGGCGGCCGGGATCAGCACCGACGCCTTTTCCCGCCAGGTGGTTTAATGGTTTCTATCGATCTTCGGGGGGCAGACGGCGGTGGTCACCGGCGGACTGCAGGGGATCGGACGGTCGATCGCCGAACTGCTGCATCAGGCTGGTGCCTGCGTGGTGGTAGGCGACATCGCCATCACCGCGAGTGAAACCGGCGATCGCTGGCTGTGGCTGTCCTTTGATATCTCCCGGCCTGAACAGGCAGGCGAGTTGATTGCAGTGATGAAGCCCCGGCGCTATGGACGCATTATCAATATCGCCTCGCAGGCGGGGAAAAAGCTATCGCCTGATTGGGTAGTATGTCGCCTCAAGGCATGCGGTACTCGTTTAACTAGCTACCTATGCTGAAGACTGCTCACAGGTGCCGCTGGGGCGCACCGCACAGCCTGAAGACGTTGCCAGCGTGGTGCTGTTTCTCGCCAGTCCGCTGTCCTCTTATATGGCCGGCCAGGCGATTAACGTCACTGGCGGTATGTCCATGCATTAACATCCCGGAGTGCACCATGAGCCAGCAGGCCGAAGCCGAAAAACGACTGACCGTGACCCACTGGGGCACCTATCGGGTGACCACTGATAACGGAGTACTGACTGCCGTCGAGCCCGTTGAGTGGGACCGCAATCCGTCGAAGATTGGCTTCTCGATGCCGGGTGCGGTGCAGGGCAACAGCCGCGTACGGCGGCCGGCGGTGAGGCTCGGCTACCTGCAGGGCAAGCCTGCCAACCGTGAGGGACGTGGTAAAGAACCCTTTGTGGAAGTGAGTTGGGAGCAGGCGCTGTCGCTGGTGGCCGGTGAGTTGCGGCGGGTAAAAGATACCCACAGTAATCAGGCGATCTATGGCGGTTCCTACGGCTGGTCGAGCGCCGGGCGCTTCCATCATGCGCAAAGCCAGCTGCATCGCTTCCTCAATCTGTTTGGCGGCTATACCGCCAGTACCAATACCTACAGTATCGCCGCCGGAGAACGCGTTTTGCCGCATATTCTCGGCGATCTCGACGATCTTCAGCGTCAGCACACCCACTGGCCGGTATTGGCTGCACACTGTGAACTGTTCGTTGCCATCGGCGGCCTGCCGCTGCGTAATGCCCAGGTTAATGGCGGCGGAGCCAACGATCATGCCCTGGACTACTGGCTGCAAACCCTGCGTGCCAACGGCTGCCGTTTTATTAACGTTAGCCCGGTGCACAACGATCTGGCCGCTGTCCACGATGCAGAATGGCTGGCGATCCAGCCCGGTAGTGATACCGCGCTGCTGCTGGCGGTGTGTCAGGTGCTGATTGCCGAGCTGCTTATTAATCATGATTTTATCTCCCGCTGTACAGTTGGCTATGATCGCTTTGCTGCTTACCTGCAGGGCGAGGATGACGGCGAGGCAAAAACGCCTGAGTGGGCGGCGACCATCACCGGGCTGCCGGCGGATACCATCCGCCAACTGGCGCGACAGATGGCGCAGAATAAAACGATGATCAATATGGCGTGGTCGGTTCAGCGTGCACGTCAGGGTGAGCAGGCCTACTGGGCGCTGGTGGCGGTCACCGCGCTGCTAGGACAAATTGGCACCCCCGGCGGCGGCATCGGTTTTGGCTATGCCTCGACGAATCTGGCTGGTGCCGAACGGCGGCGCTTCTCCGGTCCGCGTATGCCAGCAGGCCGCAACGCGGTCAGTACGCGTATTCCGGTGGCGCGTATCACCGATATGTTGCTGCATCCCGGAGAAAGCTACGAATTCGATGGCCAGACCCTAACCTATCCCGATATCCGCCTCGTTTACTGGGCGGGCGGCAACAGCTTCCACCATCATCAGGATCTCAACCGGCTGATCGATGGTTGGCGGCGGCCGGAAACGGTAATCGTCCATGAACAGTACTGGACCGCGCAGGCCAAATTCGCTGATATCGTGCTGCCCGCTACGACGTCACTGGAGCGAGAAGATATCGGAAGCGCCAGCAACGACGGCTTTATGATCGCCATGCGCCAGCATCTGCCGCCGCAGGGGGAAGCGCGGGATGATTATGCCATCTTCAGCGCGCTGGCTGAAAAGCTGGATTTTGCCGCGCAGTTTACCGAAGGGTACAGCGCGCGAGGCTGGCTGGAAAAGATTTATCAGGATTCCCGTCCGCGGGCCGCAGAGGACGGCATTCAGCTGCCAGACTTCGAGGATTTCTGGGGGCAGGGCAAGCTGGAATACGCTGTACCAGACGTGCCGCAGATCCTTCTGAAGGCCTTCCGGGACGATCCCGAGGCCGCGCCGCTGTCTACGCCGTCGGGTAAAATCGAGCTCTTTTCTGCGGCGGTGGCAGCCTTTGGCTACCGCGAAGCGCCGGGCTACGCCTACTGGTACACAGATGAGCAAAATGCCCAACAGGCACTGCGCCAGCGCTGGCCGCTGCATCTGTTGTCTAGCCAGCCGCGCACGCGGCTGCACAGCCAGTACGACCACGGTTCGGTCAGCCAGCAGACCAAAATTAACGGTCGCGAGCCGCTGTGGATGCATCCGGAGGACGCTGCCGCGCGCGGCATTGGCGAGCGCGATATCGTGAAAGTGTTTAACGATCGCGGCGCGCTGCTGGCTGGGGTACATCTCACCGAGGATATCCGGCCCGGTGTGGTGCAGATCTCCACCGGTGCCTGGTACGATCCGCTGAATGCACAGGAAAACCGCTCACTGGATAAACACGGCAACCCGAACGTGTTAACCACCGACATAGGCAGTTCACGGCTCGGCCAGGGCAGTACGGCACAAACCTGCTTCGTGGAAATTGTCCTCTTTAACGAACCGCTGCCGGAGGTGACGGCCTGGCTGCCGCCGACGTTTGTGGTCTGGACCAGCGAGACAATACAGGAACCGTAGTCACGTAGCCCGTCACAGATTTTGTTGTCATCGGAGGATGCCATGAGTACAGTTCAACCGCTATCACCGCCCGCGCAGTTCGCAATCAAGTCACCGGGCAACTACATCCAGCAGGCGGGCCTTGTCCACCAGGTCGGTGAACGCATCCGTCCGCTGGTCGATCATCTGCGCATTCTCACGTCGCCACAGGCCTGGCAGGCGGTGAACCCGGCGCTGGAGGAGAGCCTGAACCGGGAAGGTGTGCGCTGGCAGGTGGAGTATTTAACCGGCGAATGCACCGATGCGACCATCGCCCGATTTCGCCATAACCTGCTGAAGCAGGGCGCGGAAGGCATTCTGGCCATCGGTGGCGGGCGCGTGCTGGATACCGCGAAAGCCGTTAACGATGCGCTGGGCGATCGCCAGCTTATTGTGCTACCGACGCTGGCAGCAACCTGCGCCGCCTGGTCGCCGCTGGCGATTATCTACAATGAAGAAGGCGGCCATCTCGACAGCCTGGCATTGAACGCCATGCCTGCACTGATTCTGGTCGACAGTGAAATCATCACCCGCGCCGACGTGCGCTATTTGCGCTCCGGCATCGTCGATGCGCTGGCGAAATGGGTGGAATTTGATCCCTGGCAGCGGCATAACCCGCACCATCTGGCGCTGGAGGTAAAAGTGTCGGCGGCCAGGCAGGCCTACGATACACTCCTGCACTGGGGCGAAAAGGCGATCGTGGCAAATGAGAAGCAGCAGGTGACGCCGGCACTGGAAAGGGTGATTGAGGCCAATATCGTGCTGGCCGGATTAGCCAACAGCGTGCGCGGTGAACTGGATACGCCGGGGCTGGCGCACGTGATCCACGATACCTTGACTCATCAGCCGGAGCTGCAGGACTGGCTGCACGGCGAAAAAGTCGGATTCAGCCTGTTACTTCAATCTCTGGTGGAGTACGGTCAGCCGAATGCGCAGCTGCTCAACCTACTAAAAATCTACCGCAGCCCGCTTCGGCTGCCCGCGCTAGAGGGGGACAGAGAGGCGCGCATTGCTCAGATTGCCGCCGATATCCGCTTCCCTCAGAAAAGCCTGAACGGCCTGCCGTTTGCCGTCACCGTTGGAACGCTGCATCGGGCGCTGCTGGCAACTGAGGGAAAGGACTTCGCAGAATAGACTTAAGTGAGGCATCTGCCATTTCCTGCACAGTCTTCGAAGGCGTGATGATGTATGGATAGGCTTATCTGCTGAAATGAACCACAAGCGCAGTCGAAAAGCTACCAGATGCTCAAGCAAAAATAATGTAGGGCGGCCTTGCCCAGTTCAGGCAGCAGCAGCCCCATGCAAACTCAGATGCTTTGATGGCGGCACTGAAAGCATTAATCGCTCAGGGAAAGGCAAGGTCTGGTTTGCGGGGCAGTGAGCGCGCGACAGCTCATGGCGGATGAAGCGCGAAAAATTGTCTCCACGCTATAAACGAGTCTGAAAGATATTCCGGGAATAAAAGGATTTAACCTGATGATGCAAGGCAGATCGCGAGAGTCGGTGAGGAGTAAAGAGGCTTCAGGCAAAAACATTTTAATCCGAAACCTGTCCGAACAGAGTCGGGAAAAATGCTAACTCTCTGATTATAAAGGGATGCATGGGTAAGCATTGCTATCAACAATGAGAGGGCAATATACGCGTATCTCGTTGAAATAGCTTAACTAATCGTTGGCTTTAGGACAAATATGTTTCGTATATAGCATATCTGTTATGGCATGGGTTGCAAGGGTAAATTTATGCGCGCAGGAAAATGTCCGTAATTACAGAGACATCATACGAGTAGATACGTATCGCCACGGGAATCCAGGTACTTCTGAGTCATGGTGAGATTCCTGTGGCCCAGCAGTCGCTGTGTAAATGCCTGACCGTAATGCGCCTCATATTATCTTCCGGACGGGCTGCGGATTTCGTGAAAGGTTGGCGGGTTTGGCAATGTGTCCAGACCGCAGCGGGCCCGCGTGCGCGCGAATGCCTGCATCAGCTTTTCCGGGCGAACCGGGCCGGGTCTGCATTCATGACGTCGTGTAGCAGAACAGATAAAATGCGGTGAAGGATTATTCCGCCGGCATAACTCAATCACGTCGTTCAGTGTCATGCCGATATCGGGCAACGCCAGATCAACGGGGATAGCTAACTTACTGCCTTTCTTACTCTGTATGATGAACAGTCTGCCATCACTAACGTTGGAAAACCTCATACGGGTGATATCCTCCCGGCGCTGAGCAGTAACTACAGCGACCAGCAGAGCGCAGTGAAACCACGGTTCGGATTCAGTTACGGCCTCCAGCAGCATCCGGAATTGCTCAACTGAAAGCCGGCTCCTCTGAACCCTGGGCTGTTTTGCCCGTGTGGGTTCAACCGGATTTCTTTCAATCACCCCCGCCACAATCGCCTCACGGAACACATCATTCAGGACACTGCGCAGAATGACTGCCATTGTCTGTTTATTTTCGATGACACAGACATCCAGAAACAGGGCAATATCGCGGGTCGTGACTGCATTCATCGCCAGGTCACCCAAAGATTACCGGATTGCGTTTAGCTGGTATTTACGCAGCCGCAGGGTATTACGGGGGAGGTTAGCATCATAAGATTCGGTCTTTTGATTATATATCACTTTTTCCATCAGCAGATTACGCCCGATAACCCTATGCGAAAGAGCGTTCGCATTTCTGACGCGTTTACGGGGGTTGAGATAAACCGCTTGCGGATGAAGCCGGTACTCTTTGACGTGTAGTTCCGGGCACGGGTAGATTCGCCCTTTGCGCGCCTAGCGGCGCAGAGAGGACAGGGAAGGCGGCTGAGAAGAGGTCTCGCTCAGCCACTCTGTCAGGTTAAGCAGCTGAGCCATGATTTACCTCCGGTTTTCGGTCCATAAAAAAAACCCGCAAAGGCGGGGTTTCATTGTTTATCTTTGTCGCGCTTATCCTGTTCAGGCTTCCATTCAAGCCCGCACATATCGCAGGAAAACTTCCCGTCAGGACGCTTTCGTGGTCCCCAGAAATTGCAGAAAGGACACGTTCTCGGTTTATAAGCTATTTTCAACTTCCTTATATCAAATCAGGTCTGATTTCCGTGGAAACGGCATCGAACAATGACCTCAGAACCAAAGTCGCGGAGACGTTAAAAAGTGTCTCAATGAAAAGCTTTTGCAGCTTTGCTGACTTCATAATTTCGTCGTTTTTCAATCATCCTGATGTAGAAGTCATAAAGCTCTTTGCGCATGTGCTGCTTCATTTCATCAGGCAACGGTTCCAGCGATTTCTTCCATTCATCCAGTTCTGGCCTGCAGAGCACATAGGCCTTATCAACAATTTCTTTAGACGGAATTTCCGACTTTATGAATGGGATGGTGTGGTCATTCAGGCATTTCACCTCTGGCGTTTCGAATGACACGTCCTCTGCTACGACTGTCATGGAAAATAACATTCCAGATAAAAAGATCCACCTCACCGCTTTTTCTCCTTGTAATTAATCGTGCCAGTGCCGTCCGGATACTGCAGCCCAAAGCTCCGGTAAAACTTATCACACGACTAAATCTAAGTTAATCCTGTCGCGTTCGTCCATGCTTAATTCCACTACCTTTCCTCTAATTATGCTTAACCCCATAGTCATAAAGAAGCTGCATCAGAACTATACGTGGCATCTCTTTACCGGAGAGTCTGAAAGTATTCCTTAGTACAGAGACAATATTCGCGCTGGAAAGCAGATTGCCTTTGTAATAAATAAACAACTTCTTACCAATGTTCTGCTTTGTAGTTTTATAAGTACTTCCCACACTCATCACTCAATGAAAAATTTACATTTACAGAATCGATCTCATCACTTGGCAGGTAACTTATTGATTTTATACATTCCGGTGAGTATGTTTCCTTCGTACCATTTACTTCAAATATGAAACTACCGGGCTCGGCGACAGAGGCAAAAGGAAAGAGAAGCGCAGCGAGAATGAGCGTGGTCTTAAGCATGCAATATCCATATTTTAAGTATTAAATAGTAATCATAAAACAATCAGGCTGACTGTGCACACTGTGATGCATCCTGGCTGATATAAAGCAGTACAAAGCGGCCCGATAAGACAGCTGATTCAGTCTTCCACAGCCTTATGCTGGCGGGCGCAGGCTTTTATTTAATACCTGGCACCTCCGTCGTCATGAATGTGTCCTGCGTCAAATGTGATGTACATGAATATATATGCCTTTCCGGCGGCGGCGGCGGTGACCGATATCGACGGCGAGGAATACCCGCTGCCGTGAAACCCGAAGCAGATTTAAGGCATGCTCGCTATCCTGGGCAAGAGCGGCCTCAGAGTGGTCAGTGCCTGCCTGTGCGCCAGGTCGAAATACGAGGACGATAAAGCCAAGGCGACCGCCGCAAACAAATAGCGCAGAACTCGGGATCCATTAACCAGTGCTGACTGATGAAAAGCCAGGCAAGCAGAAAAAAATTCTGCAAGAAGATGATTGGGCGGCATTAAAGGAATTGATTTTACGATATATTTTTGCCTTCATCGCATCAACAAAGAATGGGCTTAGTACTGCCTTCATTTATGTGTCTGATAAATTCTATGACGCTGATTTTAGGAGAATCCAACGTTATGCTCATCCATGCGTCGATTAATCAGGCAAAGATACACGGATAGGTCTGATTGCCATATCCTGACAGATGATCGGTGCTTATCGATAAGGCGCGTTCGGCCACTTCTTGTAAGCGAAGACGTAGAGCATGACGAAATGTATGCCCGGGCAGGAAAGCAGTAACGCCATCTTCCATCCGAAACCAGCTTTCTGAGCCATGCGGAAGCATGGGATAAAAGTGAAAAACCAGATGATCAACGACAGGGCTGCGAGGGGGTTTGGTTGTTCCATTGAGCGTTCTCCTTAAGTTATATGCCTTTGGTATCGGCAGTCAGCCTTGATTATTCAGTGAGAATGAGTACTGTTCATGGTTTCTTAAGCAAATCAATCTGCACAAGCAGACGCTCATGTGTCTCGATCGCATCCCATATCTGGTCCTGAGTGTCACCGTCCCATTCGGGGCAGGCTGCTAATTCAGAGCAAAATTGCTTTAATCTAATGTGTATTGAAGCCACTTCATCCCGATTACAACTTCTGGCGATCTGTGAAAGCTCATCTTCTGATGTGCGTATATACATCAATTGAGCAGACCGTTTCCTTTTAAACAGGCGGCTAAGTTTATCCATAACAGAAGCTCTTGTTTTTTTAGATTTGAGAAGTTTATCGTCACTGTCGTGTCAAACTGCAGCATTTTTTTCAACATTTCTCACCTAAACCAGACCAGTTAAGGCTGGTTTATTATGTCCTTAGATTAAGATTCCCATGAATGTTCAGGCTTACCACGTGGCCGTGCGGGTAGCGCTGGATGACCAGACTACGCGCAACCTGCAGCAGGTCAGCCGTGATGCGACATCCGCGCTGCAGGCACTTAATAGTTCTCTGCTTAATGAGTTTATGGCGCATCCCGCGGGGCTCATGAATATGCCGGTGCCATCTGTGAGACAGCTGACCAGACGCAGCGCATCAACCGGGCGTCCCGGCATGCGCCACTGGCGGCGGGTGCCGGAAAAGGGAGCTGCGGTGGATTTGGCAACCCTGGGGGAGGGTTGTTCTGCCTTTACCTTAAGGACTGTCTGGAAGAGGCCGGGTTACGCAGGGCCTGCCGTGAAGAGCTTGAAAAAATGTCCCGATGTGTCCTTTCGGTGAGTCACTCCCCGCTTTCTGCGTACAACTTTCAGCTGCAGCCATGCTTGCAGGTTAGTGAATCGCCCGGCGCCAGATAGCTGGCCCGGGCAGTAATGCTGGATCAGTTTACGGGCTCATCGCTGCCAAACCCTGATTTGCACTATCCGTTAACCACTTTGAATACGGATATTTCCTGTGCGAGCTGTGCTGCCTCGTCTCGCAGAACCTGAGTGTTTTCTGCAGTCTGATTGATGAGCGACAGGTTTTGCTGAATACCGCGCTCCATCTGTGTAACCGCCAGCGTCATTTCAGAAATGCCTTTGCTCTGCTCATCACCGGCGACCCGCATCTCCCCAACAACCTGTCTGACGCGATGTACGTCGTTAACCAGTTGTTTCAGTTGCTCACCAGCACCTTTCACCAGCTTGCTGCCAGCAATGACCGTGCTGTCGGAATCGGAAATGAGGAGTTTGATTTCCTGTGCTGCGTTTGCGCTACGCTGCGCCAGCGCACGGACTTCTGCTGCGACAACGGCAAACCCTTTTCCCTGCTCACCGGCGCGCGCCGCTTCCACTGCCGCATTCAGCGCCAGTATATTGGTCTGGAAGGCAATGCTGTCAATCAGTCCCAGGATTTCAGCGACGCGTTGTGAGGAGTTCTGAATGGCTGCCATAGTGTGCACCATTTCCTCCATTGTTCCTGAACTGGTCTGCGCAATCTGTGAAGTTTTTTCCGCGACCGTATCAGCCAGCCGGGTGTTTTCAGCGTTCTGCTGTACTGTTGCGTTAAGTTGTTCCATCGCAGCAGCACTCTGCTCAAGCGCAGCGGCCTGCTCCGCAATCTTGTCTGAAAATGACTGATTGCTTTGAGCCAGCCCAGATGCATTGATCGCTACCGTTTCGCTGCTACCTTGAACACGCGTGATTACACCCGCAATCTTATCGACGAAAATGTTGAAGGCTCCGGCAATGTCGGCAAGTTCGTCGTGACCATTACGCTCAAGACGGCGCGTCAGATCGCCATCTCCTGTCGCAATCTCGTTCAGAGCATCATAGGTATGACGCAGGCGCTGACCAATACGTTGTGTAAACCACCAGGTGAGAATAAGCAGAATAATCATGGCAGGCACAAGGAATATGAAAATATCCCACATGATCGTGCGGGCCATGCCACTGACCACTTTCTCCGGCGTAACCAGACCTATGATCCAGCCAGTTCCCGGCATGCGGAACAGGGTAACCTGTGCGGATTGATTCAGTTGTGCATCATTAATACGATCGACTCTGGCCAGGGTTGCATCAGGCCCAAGGCTTTTTAATTTTGACACAACGGGCTGGAACCAGATCTCTTTCTGAGCAACAGTGGATAAGGTATTCAGCACTTTGGTATCCACACCAGGGTAGTAGAGCAGCGTACCGGTCTTGTCTGCCGCAAGGGCATAACCGCCCGTCACATTACCCTGAGTTTTCACAAACTGTGCCAGGTTATCCAGCATCACATCCAGTGTAGCGACACCCGCGAAACGATCACCGGCATAGTAGGGTACGCTGCAGGTCACCATTTTGACGCCTGAAACCTGATCCTGATAAACATCGGACCAGGTACAGCGATCGCGTGGCGCATTGCGTGCCTGTGTATACCAGCTTTCCTTGTGATAATCGCCGGTAGCGGGCTGATTATATCCGTCAGAGTAAGCGAGTTTGCCACTCTCTTCACGCGCCCAGAAGAAGCTGCGCAGTGCAGTGCCTGCAACAAACGCATCCGGCTCAGGCCAGATGCCTCCACCGGCGATAGTATGATTACCATTACTGTCGATCATTTGCGGAAAACTGTTCTGCCACAGCGAAACATCGTGTGGCAGCACTTCTGCCAGACGCGCCATGCTGACTGCCTCTCCCTGAATGCCCGCCAGCTGCTGGTCCAGCCTGCTGACCAGGTTTCCACCGGCTTGCTCAATTAATTTATTGCTGGCTTCAATAATGCGTGGCTGACCACGTAACAACAGTACAAGACAGACAATTGCGGTCGTCACGCCTAACAGCAGGACGCCACCCAATGTCATTTTTGTAGCAATACGTGCAGGAAACATATTTATCCTTATTTATCAGGAAATTATTTTCTTTATGTGACGAGCTTTCTGTGGAAAGCAACCTGGTGATATACCCCTTATTGATTATCGGCAGGCGCCTGCGGATGTTCAGAAAATGTCCGGCTTATTTAGCTGGTCAGAGGAGAGCCGCCCGTTCCACGGTATTTGCCCTGTCTGCTTCTGGCACGAAAAAGCGCTGAGTGTGAGAACATTAATAACTTCCTGAGATCCAGTGGTGCCTCAGAATTGTCAGTCTCTGATGCAAATTAACGGGCAGGCAGGGTGTCATCAGACGCAGTCGGGCAATGAGGACAGAACGTACAGCAGTTGCTCGCAGGACAGCGTTTCACCGTTCTGGCCGTTACCGGATGAGTTCATTGAATGGTGCAGGGAGGGGGATTATGGCGCCCTCCAGTCCATGTGATTTCTGGAACGACCACCACTCATGGCTTGTGGACTGACTGCCCTGGTCAGAGAACCAGCGCCTGTTTTTGGGTGGTATGCCGACTTACAGCCATCAGCAATGCGTTCAGGACACTCTGCTTTGCCATCCGCGGTTGCATTGACCAGCCAGCAATCCACCTTCTGTCATCTGGTTCGGGATTGCGACGTCATAGAGCCGAGAAAGCTTTCTCTCTGACAGGTCTGCGCGAAATATTAGCCACCGATCATCCTCACGCTGAGCACCAAAATGCCGCTCAAAAACGTTATGGATCAACATATGCAACCTTCGGGCATACTTATGAGTCGCTGAATTGATGACATACGTCTGGGCAGGTCAACGTAACAATCGTCACGATATGAACGAACCGCATCCGTTTCTCGCGCTTAACAGATCCCGGCCTGCGTATCAGTGCGCTTTGAGTCAGAAGCGGACATCTGAATCAGGCAGCCTGCAAGGGAGAGCATAGCGCGTTAAGTCAGAGGCAAGAAGGAGGAATAAGGCACACATATCTTTAACTGAGACAGTGGAAAGCGCCTTTTGAAAAACCTTCCTTTAACGATCCAACCGCACAACGCCATACCGTCTTCACATTCCAGCACAACCATTGTTTGTTTTCTTTTCCGACGCCGAACAATTGTGCCCACCCCTGTCATATTGAAGCCTTTCCTGAAAGATCTTCATCATTAACATTGCTGCTCATGAGCACGGATCTGACAACAAAATCATTACATCTTTTAAGCTCCTCGCTGTCAGGCTGAATTTTTCCGTATATCCGCATCCCTTCCAGCATCATAAAAATGCTCAGCGCCATGACTCTTGCGTTTTCATCGCGCCGAAAGACCTGCTGAGCCTGACCAGTGGATAGTATGTTTTCCAAACGATTGATTATTGAAGTGAATTTATGGTGAACCCTTTTTTTTACCTCTTCGTCACCCGGTAAAAGTTCACTGGCAGCGGCAATTGTGAAACACCCTTTCTCTCCATCAGGAGAGGATGATAAAAGCGCCACAAATTCGAGCGTATCGCGCAATGCAGCTTCTGGCGATAGCTCTACCTCGCGTTTGGCTGCTCTGGAAACGCCTTCATCCATATATTGATGTAGCGCCGCCAGATAGATAGCTCGCTTATCCGGATAGAGCTTATAGATACTGGCGCTGGCTAACCCTGATGCTTTCATCAGATCGGACATTGAAGTTGCCCGATATCCTTTTTGCCAGAAACAGTCCAGTGCAGTGTTCAGGAAGTCCTGTGGATCGAATTCTCGAGGTCTGCCAGCAGATGATTTCATTTCATTCCCCTGTGTTGATAATTGATTGTAGATCGAACAATCTACAATTTAAAGCTCCTGTGCATGTCCGACTTCAAAACTCGCCTGCTTGCCCATTTTTGTGTTGTCTGCGGCGATAGCATGTCCGTTTTTCCCCTGTAGCAGACACCGGCGTACACATATGAGCATTGCCGGCTGTAACGACTTATACTCATCACAGGAGTCATAAATGTGTATGCCTGTTGGATGCAGACAGGCAGCAATGCTGGTCAGAATGGAGCATTTTAATGGCCTTTCAGAATCCCGCTCAGAACTACACCGAAACGCGCCTTAACCTGGGCGATCTCGTTCATCTTTCCCCTTACTCAACCTATTTGATGCGCAGCGAAAGCGACTGCCCCGATGCCGGTATTGTGAAAGGATCTGTGCTGGCTATCGATCGTGCACTGACGCCTGTACACCGCCAGCTAATCGTTGCTGAGGTTGACGGGGAGCTGACGCTGAGACGACTGCTGCTCAATCCGGTTCCCGCCCTGCAGGCGCTGGACGAGGACGAAACGGTAACAGTGCTGGATGTGAACCAGACGCTGCCCGTCTGGGGTGTGGTTGCCTATGCGCTCACTGATGTGGCCGGGGTGGGATTCAACGGGCCGGCAGGAGAGTAGGGATGTTTGCGCTGGCCGATGCCAATAATTTTTACGCCTCCTGTGAAACGGTATTCCGACCCGACCTGCGCGGAAAACCCATTGTGGTTGTGTCGAATAATGATGGCTGCGTTATTGCCCGCTCGGCTGAAGCAAAGCGAATGGGCATAAAAATGGCGGCCCCGTTGTTTAAGAATGAGCGTTTCTTCAGGGAGAACGGGGTATACGTATTCAGCTCCAACTACGAGCTGTATGGCGACATGTCGGCACGCATGATGGCGATACTGGGGGAGATGGCTGCAGGGCAGGAAGTTTACTCAATTGACGAGTGTTTTCTGGACGCTACAGGGATTAACAGCCTTATCCCGCTTGAGACCTTCGGACAGCAGATGCGCGAGCGTATCCGCAGGGAAACGGGACTCATCATTGGCGTGGGGTTTGCGCCGACGAAAACGCTGGCGAAACTGGCCAACCATGCGGCAAAGAAATGGACACAGACTAACGGCGTCGTGGACCTGTCCGACAGACACCGGCAGCGAAAGCTCCTGCATCTGACCGACGTCAGCGATATCTGGGGTATTGGTCAGCGCATCAGCAAACGCATGAATCAGCTGGGAATAACAACGGCTCTGCAGCTGGCAGACAGCAACATCAGCATGATACGGAAAAATTTTGACGTCATCGTTGAGCGTATCACCCGTGAGCTGAATGGTGAGTCCTGCATCGCGCTTGAGGATGCACCGCCACTGAAAGAGCACATACTGAACTCGCGGTCGTTTGGTGAAAGAGTAACAAAACTGGAAGACATGCAGCAGGCAATCGTGCTGTATGCCACGCGTGCGGCAGAAAAGCTCAGGGAGCAGAATTCACGCTGCAGGCATATCAGTGTCTCAGTTGCCACCGGCAGACATGGCGATGAGCCGCGATATTCCAACACGGCATCCTGCATGTGCGATTATCCGACCAGTGATACGCGGGACATTATAGAATCAGCGCTTCGCGGTCTTGGCACTATCTGGCGGGAGGGCTTCCGCTATGCCAAAGCTGGGGTGATGTTGGGAGATTTTTACCCGTCCGGCATGACGCAGTTTGACCTGTTCAGTGAGCAGCAGCCCCGTGCAAACGCAGATGCTTTAATGGCGGCACTGGACAACATTAATCGTTCAGGGAAAGGAAAGGTCTGGTTTGCGGGGCAGGGAGCGCGCGACAGTTCATGGCAGATGAAGCGTGAAAGGTTGTCGCCACGCTATACAACGAGGTTAAAAGATATTCCTGCCATAAAGTAGCTAAAAGTATCGGGTGAGCCTGTTAGCTGAAAGTCCGCCCTGTGCCAGAAGCAGACCAAAAGGCAATCTTTCAATGATGAAAAAAGTATATTTTACGCTCCTTTAAGAGGGGGATTTAATGGATACAGGCGTCAGTCAGGAAACTGTAAAAGCTGACATTGCGGGAAAAAGCCTTGATGTGACACTCTTCAGAGTAAGGGATGCTACAACGTGTATTCTCTTTGTTCCCGGACTGGGCGGCAACCCGCTAAGACACATAGGGCTTATCCGAACATTTGCTCGCCACGGAGTAGCCGTTGTAGCGCCACATTTCGAACTTTTGAATTCGCGTTTTCCGACTCAAGCTGAATTGACAGAGCGCGTCCAGCGACTTAACCTGGCGGCTGAAAAATTCTGCACAGGATATGCCTCAATATCAGGTGTTGGCCATTCGCTCGGAGCAGTAATTTTACTCATACGTGCTGGAGCTACCGCCTGGACCAGTGCCAGAGAACCTGTCAGGTTTGAAGGCCATAATATCCTTAATCGACTGGTCCTTTTGACCCCCCCCTCCGACTTTTTTCCAGCACATCTGTCATTGGTCCCCATAAAGATACCGCTTCAGATTTGGGCTGGTGAAAAGGACGTAATTACGCCACCTGCACAGGCACTATTCCTTCATCAGTCCTTACGTTTACACACTTATTCTGAACTACACATTGCTGAGAATGCAGGTCACTTTACCTTCATGAATGAGCTACCTCCGCAGGTCATAGATCCTCATCCATCGCGAAACGATTTCCTTCTGAAACTGGGAGAAAGAATAACTCAGTTCATCAAATCCCCAGAAGTCACATAAGGTGTGGTTATTGCATATTATCGCATCCGCACTTTATCATAGTGGACACTTCGATGGTAAATGTCCGCTATTTACCCGTATAGGCTGTTAACAAAAATGGATGTAATCAAAGGGCTCCGGTCAATGTGGATGCATAACGCTGTTCAAAGTTGGTGATTTTGAGCAGATAAGACAAGCCCTGCTGCGCACAAGTAAAATGACAGTGGCAGGCTCACGCAGTGGGTTAATGGCTTATGGCTACGTGGATGTGATGGGCAAAGCTGATTATGCAAGATGCATTGACTAGAAAGATCGCCGTGAGTGTTGTTTCGCTGGTTTTAGCTGTGCTTCTCATAAAGTACATCACACCACTCAACAATCTTATTTTCACCTTTGGTTCATGGCTTTTCTTCAAGCTTGGCCCAGGAGGACAAGGGTGGATTGGAAGTGACTATCAATGGGGAGAAGACCCCGTTACTTTTTTCGTGGCTCTTTTAGCAGTGTTATTTCTCGGATGGTTGATATCGAGGATTATAAAAAGCATTTTTCCGGCCACTAAAAAGTCCTTTTAAGCTAAATTTCTCACCCCGAACATTTAAAAACCGGGGTCAGGCGAGTTCTAATGAGTGTACTGGTTAAATGAAACCCAATAACCAGATCGATTTCGCTAAGCCCAGCTGACGCTGGGTTTTTTATGCGCATAAAACGAGGTTTCCATTGATGTTCAGGCCTAGCAGTTAGCCGTCCGTCTGGCGCTGGATGAGCAGATTACGCGCCAAATGCTGCAGGTCAGCCCTGATGCAATCGAGCTCAACAAGACGTTTCTCGTTATTACTAAAAAACATTAAAGCACTGACCAGCGCGGCCTGTAAGGCGACATCCGCGCTGCGGACTCTTAACCGCATATTTAATCATCAGTTTTCCGGCGGGTCTCATGGCGCGTGCATATGCCAGTCCTGGCGGGACGCTCGCACAGCCTTCGCCTTAAGAACAGGGTCAAAAGCCGGGGATCTACTAACATTCATGCGTCAAATGCACGAAGCGAGGCTTTGCTATACAAAAAAGCGTTGATACCTATAACGTCCTGTATTCACCTCGTAGGTGCAAAAGTTTTCCACTCAATGGGGTTGAACCGGGTGATCACCAGTTTAAGTCAGAGTTCAGTATCCAGAACCCCCTTAAAAGTAAGCGGAAAAAATGAGCAATCTGCACACTTCATAACATCGCCTCTTCTATTCAAAAATACTTTTTGCCCGCAGCACATCCCGGCTTGCGGAATTCCATTTTCCTTCCAGGCCTGAGGTGCGCAGCTTCCCTGAGGAAGCTCACGCATTGTCCTGTGATCTGAAAACGTTGGTTGTTCAGTCAGCTACAGATGGCAGGCTTTTTTATCATTTTCCGGCGAAAAACAGCCGCATAAACCTGCCAGTGCGCCATATTTAATGACTAATCAAACACCATGGGACTTCCTGTTATGTTGCAACCTCAATCTTCACGTCTGGGCGGCTTACTGCTGCTGATCGCGGCAGCGATCGGTTTCGCGGTGGCTTTGTATGCGTGGCTGACGCCACTGACCGGTGTGACCGGTACAATCGGCGCGTTAGGTGTGGCTATCGCCAGCGTCATTCTGGCGATACTGACATTTATTCTGCGTAGTGCATCCGGTCGCGGTGCACGCGTGACGGTAATTGTTCTGATCCTGGTCGTGTTATTCGGTACTGCTTTTGCCGCCGCCTTGCTGCATCAGTACATCATTACGGCAGCGATGGTTGCAGGCCTTATTGGTCTGATTACGCTCTGCAGAAACCCCGCCCGTCCTGACCATCGCGTTAAAGCCTGAGGAAACCTTCGTGAAGAACAATAAAACGACTCCGGTAATGAAAGTCGGCATGACGGCGCTGGCGCTGCTGCTTACCCCACTGGCACTCCATGCGCAGGATAACGCTGCGGAGGCCTCTATGGGCGCGCGGGAGAAGGTCAGTCCGGATGCGGCTAATCACCAATCTCCCGGTACCACTAGCACCACAGACGATGCATCAACCGGCAAGCGTGATGGAGATAAGGTCGCAACGGCAGACAATCCCCCGACTTCGCTGGTGCCATCGGGTGCGACCTGGGACAGCTTCCACGGTCAGCTTAACGCGCAGAAATACAGCCCGCTGAAGCAGATTAATACCGACAACGTCAGCCAGTTAAAGAAGATCTGGGAATTTCATACCGGTGATGTCTCGGACGGCAAGGGTGACACGCCCGCGACCGTCTGGTCAGCCACCCCTATTTTTGCCAATCAGACCCTGTATATCGGTACGCCTTTCGATCGCCTGATTGCCCTCGATCCCGGTACGGGCAAAGAGAAATGGCACTACGACACCAAATCCCCGCGTAAAGCTCTGACCCAGCCCGTTCTGAAAAACCGGGGCGTCTCTTACTGGCAGGCAAAAACCCCCGTCGCCGGACAGGCGTGTCAGAAAATCGTCTATATGGGTACGGTTGATGGCAAGCTTTTTGCGCTGGATGCCGATTCCGGTAAGCCATGCAGCGACTTTGCTGATAATGGTGTTCTCGATCTGAATCAGTGGAACACGATTAACGCCAAATACCCGCTTTCAGTTCTGCAGCCGCCAACGGTTGTGGGTAACCGCCTGCTGATTGGCTGGGCGGGCAAGGACTGGGCCTATGCTGAAGCGCCTCCGGGCACGGTTTTCGCCGTGAATGCGCAGACCGGCAACCGCGAGTGGACGTTTGACGCTATTCCGGAAGCGGTCCGCAAACGTACCGGTACGGCTAACGTCTGGACACATATGTCAGCTGATGAGGCGCATGGACTGGTGTATCTGCCGGTCTCATCGCCGTCTCCCAACTACTGGGGAGGTAACCGCACTGCGCCTATCCCACTGGGTACCTCAACCACCGCACTGGATGTGAACACCGGTAAAGTGGTCTGGTCCCGTCAGTGGGTGCACCACGATGTGTGGGATTACGACATCAACTCGGCGCCGACACTGATGGATATTACGGTTAATGGCAAACCGATCCCGGCACTGATTCAGGCAACCAAGCAGGGCTTTTTGTTTGTGGTGAATCGGCTGACCGGTGAGGATGTCTGGCCGATTGAAGAGCGACCTGTGCCGCAGGGTGATGGCTCGGTTCAGGGTGAAGTTCTTTCACCCACGCAGCCATTCCCGACGAAACCAGCACCGCTGCTTGACCAGTCGAAAAAGCCAGCGATCTGGAAACTGGCGGATATGGTGGGGGCAGGTCAGTGTTCAAGGCTATGGGATAAGCTGACCTACGAAGGCATGTACACGCCGCCTGTCACCAAAGGCGAAGGCACACTGACGTATCCGGACAGTGCGGGTGGCGTGCAGTGGGGCGGCGTCGCGTTCGATCCTCAAAAACAGATCGCGATCGTTAACACCTCCCATATCGTGCAGTACGTGAAGCTCTACAGCCGCGAAGATTATGAAAAAGCGGATAATGGCGCGGGCAATGAGAGTGGTTTTGCACCACAGGAAGGCGCGCCTTACGGCATGCGTCTCATGGTTGCCAATAACTGGCTGGGCATGCCGTGCTGGCAGCCACCCTTTGGTGAAATCGTGGCGATTGATATGCACACCGGTGACGTCAAATGGCGTCGTCCTGTTGGCGCATCTCAGCAGTATGGCTTCTTTATGCCAGAAAGCTGGGGCTCACCGACCATCGGCGGCCCGGCAGTCACTGCGGGCGGCGTGATATTTATTGGTGCGTCAATGGATGCTAAGGTTCGCGCCTATTCCGTGGAGAGTGGCGAGGAGCTGTGGTCCGATCAGGCAGAAGCCCCTGCGGTAGCCAATCCCTCGGTCTATGAGTATAAAGGCCGTCAGTACGTGGCGTTTGTCGCCGGCGGTAATACCATCCTCAAGGATCAGGTGGGCGACCAGGTGGTGGTTTACGCTTTACCTGAATAGCGGTTGCTGAAGATTCCGTGGAGAATATATGGGGCCTTGAGGCCCCATTTTCTTTGTGATTCTGAGCAAATGATCATTCTTCTAAAAGTAATCTCATGCCCAGTCTGAGAGCCGTCGACTGCAGATAGAACTGAAAGGCGTTATTGATAAAAGTTACTGACTAAGCAGATCAAACAGTTCTGGCTTCTGAATTTTCAGAATTAATATCTTATGTATTCTTCAGGTTCAGAAAGTAGTCCATTAACGTTTTGTCCCAGCGCTCTCCATACTGAGTGTCATTTATGCCTGTGTTTTTATCCTGTATGACATCATTGCCTTCTAATCTGAATCCATGCTTCTTGCCGGCTTCGGTGACAGTAAATACACCATCTTTGCTGATGACATCAGGTTCTTCAATTTTCAGTGTGGCTTCGCTGGCCGTTTTTATTATGTAGTTATTCTGTCCCTGACTTACATAAGTTGCGAACGGAAATGCCATGAATTGGTTTTTCGATGTCGCATCAGAACCGGTAGTGTTCATGATGGATTCCAGATAGTCAAAACTCGCGGTATGACTGAAAGAATACCCAGGGTCGAGTTCATATCTGATAAAAGCAGGGTCGAGGCCAGAGTTTGCAAAGTTATCACCGCTCAGAATACGGGATGCTGTTGCAGCATCTTTATCTGTAAATGATACCGTCTGAACCCGACCAGTCGTATCGTGACTATTCCCTGTATTATAACTACCTGACACGCTTCCGAACTTACGGTAATTACCTAAATCGCGTGCTATATCATCAACATACCGTAAGTCAGCTCCCTGTGTCTGTGCCTGATCATAGAGATGTGAAAGTGCGCCCAAATCGCTCTTCGTCAGAAAAACAGAGGCATCCATCCCCTGGCTATTTTTGGTAAGCTGAGTCTGCATTTCAGGTAAGGTGCTTACCTTACCAAACAGACGAGACATCATCAGTCCTCGTCCACTTATCGTAGACTGGCCTGACGAGACAGGCTGCACGACTGTAGCGTTGCTCTCGCTGGCAGGGTAGAGGCTGGAGCTTTCAGGGGTTTTAACTGATACAGATGGATTCTGCCTGTAAATATTGTTTAACGTATTGATGTTCATTGCCAATGCCTCTCCATCCTGAACAACACTCAGTCCGTGATAAATATCGATGGTTTTTTTAAGTAACGACAGAGCGACATAAAACTTTAGATGAAATGATTCATTTAAGGTCTCCAGTCAAAAAAGCAAACGCTCTGTTCTTTACAGATTTAAGCGAAGAGGCCGCTTCTGGTACAAAGCGGACCTTGTGAAAAGTCAGACGTTCAGCCAGAGCGATATCAGGTTTTAATACCTGAATTACATCAACCTGACTGAAAGAGATTCATTACGAAAAGTCTGTCTACTTAGACGCTCTGGCACCGCTCATCCCCGGAGAACCATCGTGACCTCCATTAGTACCACCCTGACCACCCTGACCACCTAACCCCCCGGGGCCCGCATCACCTCCATTTCCACCGTTACCTGAACCATCACCATTACCGCCATTTCCACCGTTACCTCCATCTTCGCCACCACTTCCCCCATTACCTCCGTTTCCATCAGACCCGGCTCCGGCATTTCCGCCGTTACCGCCGTCACCATTGCCGGAGCCATCACCTCCATCACCTCCATCTCCATCGTCTGCGGTAGCATTAAAGCTAATGGCAAAAGTTAATGCCGGTAACAGAATAGAAGGTGTGCAAAAAATTAATACCCGAAGTGTTATGAGAGTTATTATGACTGATGACTTTAAAAAGACGCGCAAACTAAAATATTGCATTCAGACTCTCCTTAAATAAACTTGTTACATTATCTGATTAAGTGTTCCCCCCATCCCCGCCCTCTCCACCGTCACCGCCATTTCCGCCAGGTGAATTATTACTGCCCCCATCACCTCCATCTCCACCATCAGCGCCATTTCCCCCGGCCGCGCCTTCACCTCCGTGCCCGTTATTACCACTGTTGCCCCATCACCACCGTCACCTCCGTTCC